>Ga0187846_10000453_pt1 | contig 24086 bp, 11 predicted proteins | sample TC_taG_FD_161473 | JGI IMG/M metagenome (GOLD analysis project Ga0187846, IMG submission 161473) | Biofilm microbial communities from the roof of an iron ore cave, State of Minas Gerais, Brazil - TC_06 Biofilm (v2) | ecosystem: Environmental > Terrestrial > Deep subsurface > Cave > Wall biofilm... | reverse complement strand
GTCGCGCGCGCCGTCCGCCTGAGAAAGGCCCAGATGGTGCTCTTCGGCGCGCAACAGGCCGTGGCGGAGGTCTTTGAACATGCCGCCTTGAGCGACATCATCCCGGTCGTGGCCGACGAACGGGCGGCGTTCGCCGCCGTGACCTCGTGACCGATGGGTGCCGCGCGCGAGCGCCCTGGCCGGCTCGCGATCGAGCGCCCCGCCCGTCCCGTACCGGCGCGAGGCCGTGACGCACTCGGCTAAGCGGCCGCTTACGCGGTGGCGCGCCGTAGACGACTGTCTATGGCTCGAGCTCGCGAATGATCCGGCCGAGCTCAAGCCGAGCCGCCTGCTGATCCGCGACTTTCTGCAACCGCGCGGCGTAAACGCCCGCGCGCTGTTCAAGGTGGAGCTCGTGTTCGAGGAAGCCTTCACCAACATCGTGCGCCACGGCTACGACGACGGGCGCGAGCACACGGTCCAGACGAGCATCGCGTTGGCGGGCGATGACGTCGTTCTCACTTTCGACGACGATGGCAGCGCGTTCAACCCGCTGGCCGTCGAGGCGCCGGCCAAGCCTGCGTCGCTCGAGGCCGCGAGATTGGGCGGCCTCGGCGTGATGCTGATGCGCAAGTATGCGAAGCGGATCGAATATGCGCGCGAAGCGGGCCGCAACCGTTTGACCGTCCACGTCGCAACCCGATAGCCCGCGCCCTCGGTGCGGGTGGTCCAGGCGCGGTCGGGCGTTGGTCGCCTCGACTCCCGTTCACGGCATTTCTTGTTGGATTTCGTGGCGTTAGCGCTCGCGCTCGCCCGGCGTGGCGGCGCGGCGGCGAAGCGCCGGTGGCCCGCCGCCGCAGGCGCTGGTCGAGCGCTCCCTTGCGGCCGCTGACTTTAACAATCGGGTCACGGAACTGAGATGATGACGTCATATGCGGGTGATAGCGTCGCTGGCGATTCGGGTGTCAACAACGGAGGCCAATCATGCCGCAAGGGAGTATCAAGGTACATCGCTCGCAGCTCATGAAGTCGGTCGGCGCCGCGCTCGTCGCCGTCATGTCCTGTGGCCTTGCCACCGCCGATCAAGACGGCGACCAGGACGCCGCCGTTAAGCGGGTCAAGACTGCCACGCCGATCAAGCACGTGATCGTCTTGATCGGCGAGAACCGCACTTTCGACCACGCGTTTGCAACGTACAAGCCGAAGAAGGGGCAGAGCGTCGCGAATCTCCTGTCGAAGGGCATCATCAACGCCGACGGCTCACCGGGCCCCAATTTCGCGCAAACGCGGCAGTCCATCGTCAACACGCCGCTGCCCGCAACCTATTTCATCAGCACCAGCAACAAGACGCCCTACGCGCCGTTCCTGCCGACGCCTGAGCTAGGTGGCGCCCCGAACATGGCGATCAGCCTCGCGCAGTTGAACGCGAATCCCACCGGCGTGCAGCCGCCGTTCGATGACTCGATCTCGCTCCTCCAGCTCGCGGCGAACGAACCGGCCCTGGAGCAATCCGATCTCAATCTGCTGCGCACGGGTGCGACCGGTGCGGCAGGCACGAGCGGGCCGGACCCGCGCGTGAAGAATGGGGCGACCCTGCCGAACGGGGTGTTCCAAATTACGGGGCCGGCGCTCCCGTACGATGCGTATACCGGCGATATGGTGCACCGCTTGTTCCACATGTGGCAGCAATCGGATTGCGATGTAAAGAACGCCACCAAGACCAACCCTTCGGGGTGCCTGAACGATCTCTATCCTTTCGTCGGCATTGCGCGGGGCGACGATTCGGGCTCAAGCTCGATGGGGTTCTACAACATGCAGGAGGGCGATGTGCCCCTGCTCAAGAAGCTCGCCGACCAGTACACGATGAGCGACAACTTTCATCAGTCGGTGATGGGTGGCACCGCCGCCAATCACATGGCCCTCGGCAGCGGCGATGCGATCTTCTGGACCACCTTCGGCGGTCAGGCGGCACCGCCTGCCTCCCAGATCGCCAACCCGGACCCGCAATCCCCGACCCTGGACAAGTACAAGAACGACAAAGGGTGGACCAATTGCTCCGACCCGACGCAGCCCGGTATCGCGCCGATCGTCAACTACCTGGCGTCGCTGCCTTACAAGCCGAGTCCCAATTGCGTGGCCGGGCACTTCTATATGGTGAACAACCTCAGCCCGGGCTTCCTGCCCAACGGCCAAGTCGACACGGCCGCGATCAGCGCCGGAACCAAGGTGCCGCCGTCGCCGCTGCGGACGATCGGCGATGCGCTCAACGACAAGAAAATCGCCTGGGCCTACTACGGTGGCGGGTTCGACGCCGCAGTGCGGGTCGCCAACGGCAACCCGCGCGACGCATTCGACCAGCTGGTTGCGGTCAACTATTGCGACATCTGCAACTTTGCGTCCTACACCTCGTCGATCATGGGCGATCCGGCGCAACGTGCGGCGCACATGAAGGATGTCATCGATTTCTTCGCTGCGATCGATAGCAATTCTCTGCCGCCGGTAGCGTTCGTGAAGCCCGACAGCTTCCTCGATGGCCACCCGGCGAGCTCGAAGATCGATCTGTTCGAGGGGATGCTGGACAAGATTCTCGACATGCTGCAGTCGAAGCCCGAGCTCTTCGCCGAAACCGCCCTGTTCATCGCCTTCGACGAGGGCGGCGGCTACCACGACTCCGGCTTCATGCAGCCGATCGACTTCTTCGGCGACGGGCCGCGCATCCCGTTCATCGTCGTCTCCCCCTTCTCGAAGGGCGGCCGGGTGGTCCACACCTATCAGGACCACGTGTCGATCATCAAATTCATCGAGCGCAATTGGGGTCTGCAGCCGCTCACTCACCGCAGCCGCGACAATCTGCCGAACCCCAAGGCGCGTGCGGACAATCCTTACGTGCCGGTGAACATGCCGGCGATCGGCGACCTCTTCGACATGTTCCGCTTCGACCGGGATGGGGACAATGATCACCACCGCGACTAGATCGGGCGAGGCTCGACCACACCGATACCCGGCCTAGCGGCCGGGCCGGATACGGGCGCCCGAGACGGCCGCGAGGCCGTCTCGGGCGCTCTCGCGTTGCGGCAGCGTTCGCAACGCAGGCGCGAGTCGAAGCGCGGTCGATCGGGGTCAAAGTGCGGGCCGCGCTCGACCGGCGTCCGGTCGGGCTGTCTCGCCTTCGCTTGACCCGCGCCCCCGGCCTTCTCTAACATCGGTGCCGTTCGCGCGCCGGCCGCGCACGCCCGAGAAGCGTGCCAGCCCCCCGGCGCGAGCGGCTGCCGGCGCTGGCGCAATAGCGCCCTACACCGAAGGAGGATCCCATGCTCGCGCAAACCGCTCGCTCGTTCGCCGTCGCCGTCGCGCTCGTGGTGTGCGCCGCGCTGCCCGCCGCGGCGCAGCAGGTCGTCAAGCTCGCCTACATCGACCCGCTCTCGGGCCCGTTCGCAAACGTGGGCGAGAGCGGGTTCAAGCACTTCCAGTTCGTGATTGACGACATCAACCGGCGCAATCTCGCCGGGGGCTTCAAGCTCGAGGTCGTGGGCTTCGACAACAAGGTGAGCCCGCAGGAGAGCCTCACTCAGCTGAAGAAGGTGATCGACGACGACTTGCGCTACGTGATCCAGGGCAACGGCTCGTCGGTCGCGCTCGCGCTCGCCGACGCGATTCAGAAGCACAACGACCGCGACCCGGGGCACGAGATCCTGTACCTCAACTACGCGGCGGTCGATCCGGACCTGACTAATTCGAAGTGCACCTTCTGGCACTTCCGGTTCGATGCCAACAGCGACATGAAGATGGAGGCGCTCACCTCCTTCCTCGCGCAAGACAAGGGCATCAAGAAGGTCTACCTGATCAACCAGAACTATTCGTTCGGCCAGGCGGTGGCGCGGGCGGCGCGGGCCGACCTCGGGCGCAAGCGCCCCGACGTCCAGATCGTGGGCGACGACCTGCACCCGCTCGGGCAGGTCAAGGATTTCGCGCCGTACGTCGCGAAGATCAAAGCGGCGGGCGCCGATACCGTAATCACTGGCAACTGGGGCAACGACATGACGCTGCTCGTGAAGGCGGCGAAGGACGCGGGGCTCGACGTCACCTTCTACACCTACTACGCAGGCGGCCTTGGCACGCCCACGGCGATGGGCGACGCGGCGGTCGGCCACGTGAAGCAGATCACCGAGTGGCACCTCAACCTGCCGACCAAGGAGACCGACCGCTTGGCGCAGGAATTCAAGAAGAAGTACAACATCGATTGGTACTACGGCCGCGTCGCCACCGCGATGTACATGCTGGCCGAGGCGATGAAGCGCGCCAAATCGGCCGAGCCGGTCGCGGTGGCAAAGGCGCTCGAAGGAATGCGCTTTCAGACCGAACTCGGCGAGGTTGAAATGCGCGCCGCCGACCATCAGCTGATCCAGCCGCTGTTCATTTCGACGATCGAGCGCTCGGCGGCGAACGGGGGGCCGAAAGAGGTGAAGTACGACGTCGAGAATACCGGTCTCGGCTTCAAGACCGACGCCCGGATCGAGGCGTCCGTCTCGGCGCAACCGACCTCCTGCCAGATGAAGCGGCCGTAACGGCGGGAGGGAACAGGGCGGCGGCGCGTTGCGCGCCGGCTCGTCCGGCGTCCCGTTGCGCGGATGGAATTCTTCCTCGTCACGCTCCTGAACGGCGTGAGCTACGGGTTGCTGCTGTTCATGCTCTCGTCCGGGCTCACGCTCATCTTCTCGATGATGGGCGTCCTCAACTTCGCGCACGCGAGCTTCTACATGCTCGGCGCCTACTTCGCTTACTCGATCAGCACGAGGATCGGTTTCTGGCAGGCGCTCGTCGTCGCGCCGGTCGCCGTCGGCGCGATCGGCATGCTGGTGGAGCGCTTCGGCCTGCGCACCGTTCACCGCTACGGCCACGTCGCCGAGCTGCTGTTCACCTTCGGTCTGGCCTACATCATCGAGGAGCTCGTGCACCTGGTCTGGGGCCGGCTGCCGGTGGACTACCGCATCCCGGCGCAGCTGGACGGGCCGCTCTTTGCGATCTACGGCACCTCGTTTCCGATCTACCGCGGATTCATGATGCTGGTATCGGTGACGATGCTCGCCGCGCTGTATCTCGCGCTCACCCGCACGCGCATCGGGCTCGTGATCCGGGCCGCGCTCACTCATCCGCACATGGTCGAGGCGCTTGGGCACGACGTGCCGCGCATGTTCATGCTGGTGTTCGGCGGCGGTGCCGCGCTGGCGGGGCTCGCCGGCGTCATCGGTGGCAACGCGTTCGTCACCGAGCCGGGCATGGCGGCGCTAGTGGGCGTGATCGTGTTCGTGGTCGTCGTGGTGGGTGGCATGGGATCGCTGGCGGGCGCCTTCATCGCTTCGCTCCTGATTGGCTGCCTGCAGACGTTCTCCGTCGCGCTCGATTGGTCGATTGCCGGCGCGCTGGCGCGGCTCGGCCTGCAGCCCCCGCCGGGGCTGCTCGTCACTGAGCTGTTCGGCATCACCGTGTCGCAGGCCGCACCGGTGCTGCCGTATCTGCTGATGGTGCTGGTGCTGATTCTGCGTCCGCGAGGGATCATGGGGACGCGCGAGGCGTGAGCACGGAGGCCCGCCGCTGCGAGCCGCTCAATCCCTGGCGATGGCTGCCATGGGGCGGGGCGGCGGCGGCGCTGGCGCTGCTGCCGCTCGTCTTCAGGCACGGGTTCGCGCTCACCCTGCTGAGCCAGATGGGCATCATGGTGATCTTTGCGCTCTCGTACAACATGCTGCTCGGGCAAAGCGGCCTACTGTCGTTCGGACACGCGGTCTATTCGGGCCTCGGCGCGTACTGCGCGGTGCACGCGCTCAACCTGATCGGTAAGGGACAGCTCGCCTTCCCGGTGAGCGCGCTCCCGCTCGTGGGCGGTGTCTCCGGCGCGCTGTTCGGCGTGCTCTTCGGCTGGGTGACGACCAAGAAGTCGGGTACGACGTTCGCCATGATCTCGCTCGGCATCGCCGAGATGGTCGCCGCCTGCTCGCTCATGCTGCCCGGCTTCTTCGGCGGCGAGGGCGGCGTGACGGCCAATCGCACGGTGGGCCGCGCGTTCCTCGGCATCAGCTACGGCCCGGCGACCCAGGTGTACTACCTGATCGCCGTGTGGACGATGGTGGCGACGGCGGCGATGTTCGCGCTCACGCGTACGCCCCTCGGCCGCATCGCGAATGCGGTGCGCGACAATCCCGAGCGCGCCGAATTCATCGGCTACGACACCCACGTCGTGCGCTTCCTGCAGCTCGTGCTAGCCGCGTTCTTCGCCGGCGTGAGTGGTGCGCTGGCGGCGATCAACTTCGAGATCGTGTCGGCCGAGGCGCTCGGCGCGTCCCGCTCCGGCGGGGTGCTGCTCGCGACGTTCATCGGCGGCACCGGATGGTTCGTCGGCCCGATCATCGGCGCCGTCGTCTACACGTTCTTCGTGGGGGCAATCTCGAGCGTGACTAAGGCCTGGCTGCTGTACCTCGGGCTGTTCTTTATCGTGATGGTGCTGTTCGCACCGGGCGGCGTCGCGAGCCTCGCGGCCGCGAACCTGCGCGTGGCGAAGGCGGGGCTCTTCGGCCGGCTCGCCCCGGCGTACGGCGCGGCGCTCGGCGCCGGGCTCGCGGCGCTCGGCGGCTTCGCCACGATCGTGGAGATGATCTACTACCACGAGCTGGAGGCGGTCAACGATCCGGTGCTAAGGCTGCTCGGCCTCAGGCTCGACGTGACGACGGCACCGCCGTGGTTCGGCGCCGCGGTGGTGCTCGCCGCAGGTGGCGCCGCGTTCTGGGTCGCTGCGCGGCGCGTGCGCGTGCGCTGGAACGAGGTGCACGAACGGCTTGGACGAGGCAGCGCGTGAATCCCTCGGCCATCGAGCTGCGCGCGGTGCGCAAGCGGTTCGGCGATACCGCGGTCATCAACGGTGTCACGCTCGCGATCGCGCGCGGCGAGCGGCATGCCATCATCGGCCCGAACGGCGCTGGCAAATCGACGCTGTTCAACCTGATCAGCGGCCGCCACCCGGTGAGCGAGGGCGCGATTCTGTTGAACGGCGCGCCGATCAGCGGGCTGAAGCCGTTCGAGATCAACCGCCGCGGACTCGCGCGGAGCTTCCAGGTCACGAACATCTTCCACAACCTTTCGGTGTTCGAGAACATCCGCTGCGCCGTGCTGTGGCCGCTCGGCTACCGGTACTCGTTCTGGCACCGGCTGAGCGGACTGCGCGACGCACGCGAGCGCGCCGAGGCGGTGATGGAGGAGATCGGCCTCGCTCGCCGCCGCGACACGCCGGCCGGCGTGCTGTCTTACGCCGAGCAGCGCGCGCTCGAGTTCGGCATCACGATCGCCGGCGGCGCCGAGGTGATCCTCCTCGACGAGCCGACCGCGGGCATGAACCGCTCGGAAACCGCCGCGGCGACGGCGCTTATCCGCAAGGTCGCCGCGGGCAGGACGCTGGTCATGGTCGAGCACGACATGAGCGTCGTGTTCGACCTCGCCGACCGTATCACCGTGCTCGTGTACGGGGCGGTGATCGCGAGCGGTCCACCGGCGGCGATTCGGGCCGATCCGCGCGTGCAGGAAGCCTATCTCGGGACGGCCAATGCTTGAGGTGCGCGATCTCCACGCCTACTACGGCAAGAGCCACATTCTGCATGGTGTGCACCTCGCGGTCGGGGCCGGCGAGTGCGTGAGCCTCGTCGGCCGCAACGGCGTCGGCCGCTCGACGACGATCAAAGCGATCATGGGCATGGTGGACGCGAGGGGCTCGGTGCGGTTCCGTGGTCAGGAGATCCTCGGGCGCCGTGCGTTCGAGATCGCGCGGCTCGGCCTCGGCTACGTGCCCGAGAACCGCGAAGTCTTCCCGACGCTTAGCGTGGCGCACAACCTCGAGCTCGGCATGAAGCCCTACCACGGCACGGCCCGCTGGTCGATGGACGACATGTACGCGCTCTTTCCGCTCCTGCACGAGCGGCGGAACACGCACGCCGGCGTGCTCTCGGGCGGCGAGCAGCAGATGCTCGCGCTCGCGCGCACGCTGATGGGCGACCCGGAGCTCGTCATGGTCGACGAGCCGACCGAAGGGCTCGCGCCGAAGCTCGTCGAGCTCGTCGCCACACTGTTTCGCGAGGTCAAGCGGCGTGGCATCGCACTACTCTTGGTCGAGCAGAAGCTCGCGATTGCGCTCGACCTCTCCGAGCGCATGTACGTCATGGGGCACGGCAAGATCGTGTTCGATGGGGCGCCCGGCGACCTGCGCGGCAATGCGGCGATCCGCAGGGAGTGGCTGGAGGTCTAGCTTGCAGCCGCGCCTGAGCGGACGCATTAGCGTCGCCGGTCCGCCCACCCGATCCGGTGCCTCCGCCTAGTCGACGCACGCGGCGAGCTATGCCATGATCCGGGCGCCATCGCCGGGGCGGGTCGTGCTTGGCGGGCATCTTGTGCACCGCGACGCAGGGCGCGCATACGTGCACCCCAAATCGAGGGCTATGGTCCCGGGGCGGGGGCTACGCACTCCCCCGCCATCGCCGGATCAGTGACTCGGCGCCATTTCGGGGTCCACTGACCTTGACCAGGCTCGAGGGCCGGGATCCGGCTCCTAAACCTCTCGACCAACGCGCCTTCGGGGATCGGAAATCAGCTCCGACAGCACCAAGGCGTCGTAACGCCCGAATTGGCCGGTTTATGCCAATAACGGCGCGTATTCATGGCCAAAGTGTGAATTGCTCATGAAATGTGCTGCCGGATGCCGAGATCAGGAACCGCCAAGGCTACGTCGTGACTTTGGCAGGTATGGTATGAACCGCCGGGTGTCATTTCAACAATCCGGGGGCAGGAATGATGGGACCCCGTGAGCGGCTGCACCGGCTTCTCGACTACATCCGGGAGCAGGCGAAGGAAGTCGACCCCCGTGCTTTTCGCCTCAGCACGGCGAAGGGGTTCGTCCGTCACCGCGAAGACATCGCGGCGCTGCCCGGCCTTGAATTCGACTTGAAGGTCGTCGGCGACCACGTTTGGTTGCGCGTTCACAGGCTTGAAGCGGGCAAACCGCCAGCGCTCCCGGCGAGCGCCAAGGGCCTATTCCGTGTGAGCGACGACCCGGACGGCCCGCCCCCGGTGTTCGATGAAGGCACCTTTCAGCAGCGGCTCGGCAAAGCAGCGCAAGGTAAGACTGCGCCGGAGCGCAACGAGCTTGAAAACCGTGCCCGCGCTGCGTTCGCGAAGGCTTTGGCCGACTACACGCTCCTCTGGGAGTCCTGGGCCGCGGGCGAGCGGCCGCGACGTCGGACGATCTCTCTGTATGGAGAACTCTTCGCGCTCAGACGAGCACTCGAAGCAGAGGAAACGGCCCGCCCTCAGGAGCTCGTATGGGGAGTCGGCATCGCATCTTGGATGCTTCAGTTCGAGGGTACGCCGGTCGAGTTTGAATACCCGCTGCTTACCCAAGCCGTCGAAATATCGCTCGACGAAGCGACGATGGCTCTTGAAGTACGTCCGCGGGCAACGGAGACTCGGGTCGAGTTTGACGCGTTCATCGGCTCTCAGGTGCCCGGCGCCTTCGATGTGGAGCGCGAGGCGAGAGCCGACCTCGCCCGCAACAAGGGGCGCCCGGTCACACCCTTTGATGCTTCGAGCTATGTCGACATCCTCAAGCTCGCCGCGAGCAATCTCGACAGCAAAGGTCGGTACGTCGAGGTGCTCGGCAAAGGCGACGTGGTGCCGCCGGCAGCTGAACACCTCGTGGTCACCGACGCCTGGGTCCTCATCGCCCGGCCGCGCTCGAATAACTACCTATTCGAAGATCTGACGCGTCTGCAAGAAAAGCTCGAAAGCGGATGCGAGATTCCGGCCGGCCCGGGTGCACTCGTGACCGCGCCGTCGGACCAGCCGATCGAGTACGAAGAGGTCCGCTTTCGCGGCCTGTCGAGTCGCGGCAGCGGGGACGGTGGGAAAGCCGAGGAGCTCTACTTCCCGCTGCCCTACAACGACGAACAGGTTACCATCGCGCAGCGCCTGGAAAACGCCCGCGGCGTCTGCGTTCAGGGTCCTCCGGGGACCGGCAAGACGCACACGATCGCCAACATCATCTGTCACTACCTAGCCACCGGGCGGCGGGTGCTCGTGACTTCGCGCGGCGAACCCGCCCTCGAAGTACTTCAGGAAAAGATCCCGGACGAAGTGAGAAACCTCACCGTCGCGCTCCTCGCGAGCGATCGCGAGGGCGTGCGCCAGTTTCAGTCTTCCATCGAAGCCATCCAGCACCAGGTCTCGCAGCTCAATCCAGAGCTGACCAAGCGCGACATCGCGACGCTGATGAGCGCAATCGACCGCGCCCACGCGGAGCTCGCGTCCATCGACAGGCGCGTGGATGAGATCGCGCTCGCGCAGCTGTCCGAGGTCGTGGTCGACGGGCAACCGCTGCGGGCGCAGAAGCTGGCAGAGCTCGTCGTCTCTGGGCGAGAGCGGCATGGATGGTTCGACGATGTCGTCACGCTCGCACCAGAGCACGCCCCGCCGCTCACCGACGAGGAAGCGGGTCGATTGCGGGAGGCTCGTCGCAAACTCGGCAAGGATCTCGTCTACTCCAATGCGCGCATTCACTCGGCAGCGGATTTGCCGTCGACCACAGCTATTGCCGCGCTGCACGAAGTGCTGGCGAAGATGAAAACCATCGAGCTGGAGGTGGCGCGCGGCGAGCTGCTCCCGCTAAAGGCGTTGACGCCGGCCGTGCTTGAAGCCGCGAGAGAACTGCTCGCGCAGATCGAAGAAGCCATCGCCTTGGTGGAGGAACTAGCGGCGACCGAGGATGGTTGGCCGCTCGGCCTGCGAGTGAAATGCCGGCTTCCGTCCTTCGCATCGGAGCGCGCTGCGTTGGAGGCGCTATTCGCCGAGCTCGACGCACTGAGCGACGCGCGAGCCGCGTTTCTCCAGCGTCCAGTCATGTTCCCGGAAGCGGGCTTGAGCTCGCCCAAGACGCGTGAAGCGGTGTCCCGAGCCGCGAGCACGGGCAAACCCTTCGGCCTCGTCGCAATCGGTGCGTCCGAGGCCAAGGGGCACCTCGCAGCGGTGCGCGTTGCGGGGCTTCCGCCTTCATCGCAAGACGACTGGGCGCATGTGCACCGGTTCGTTGCGCTCCATGAGCAGGTGCTGGTGTTTTTGGCGCGTTGGAATCAGTTCTCCGACGATCTTTCGGTACCCAAGCTCACCGGCGGTGTCGCCGAGCTTCGCCGCATTGAGCTCGTTGCCACTGCCGCTAGAAAGGCACATGAGCTCGCGATCAAGCACGACGTGGTGCTCCCGAAGAAGGCTGAAGCGGTGTTTGACCGCGTCCCGGCGAAGGAACTGACTGGCAATGCCGAGCACCTCGGTGCCGTACGGGAGCAGCTGTTGCGGCACCTCACGCGAGCAGAACTCGCTCGCGCCGCAACCCAGCTATCGGAGCTCCAAGCAAAGCTCGCGGGCAAGTCGGGACCGGTATCCGAGACACTGCGCGAATTCGTCACTAAAACGCTCGGCAACCCTCGGTTTGCAGCGGAGCGCGTTGCCGCGCGCTACGCCGAAATCATCGCGGAGCTCCGCCGGATCGCTGCACTGGCCGCCGAGCTGGCCGCCATTCGCGACTTCGCGGCGCGCCTGCGCGCTGCGGGCGCGCCGCAGCTCGCCACGCGAGTCAGTTCCGAACCCGCTGCAGCGGCCGGCGAAGACCGCGTGTTCCCTGCGAGCTGGCGCGAGGCATGGAACTGGGCACGTATTCGATCGCATCTCGAGAGCATCGAATCCCGCGCTGAACTGGTGGCCCTGTCCGCACGCCGGCGGGATCTCGAGGGAGGTCTCGCGCGCCTCTACCGCGAAATGGTGGCGAAGGCTGCTTGGCTCGCAACGAAGCGAAACTCCACACCCAAGGTGCTGCAAGCACTGGCCGGTTACGCGACCGCGATCCGGCGCATCGGCCAAGGCACGGGCCCGAATGCGACCCGCTACCGGCGCGATGCCCGCGAGGCCATGCTAGATGCGGCGGGCGCAGTCCCGTGCTGGATCATGAGCCATGCCCGCATCTCGGAGGCAATGCCGGCTGCCATTGGGGCGTTCGATCTGGTGATCGTCGACGAGGCGAGCCAGTCTGACCTTTGGGCGCTACCGGCGATCCTCCGGGGCAAGAAAATTCTCGTCGTCGGTGACGACAAGCAGGTCTCGCCCGACGCAGGCTTCATCGCCGCGCAGAAGATTCAGAACCTGAAGCAGCGCTTCCTCGCCGACCAGCCGTACGGCGCCGAGATGACCCCTGAAAAGTCCCTCTATGACCTCGCGGCAAGGGTCTTTGCGGCCGAGCAGGTCATGCTGCGCGAGCATTTCCGGTGCGTGCCACCCATCATCGCTTACTCGAATCGGGTGTTCTACAAGGGCGGCGTCCAACCGATTCGCATCGCCAGGGCGTCGGAACGAATCGACCCGCCGCTCGTCGATATCTATGTGCCCTCGGGGCATCGAGATAGCCACGACTGCAACGCCGCGGAAGCTCAAGTCATCGCGGAGGAAATCGAGAAACTCCTCGCCGACGAGCACTTCGCCGGTCGCACGATCGGGGTCGTCTCGCTGCTCGGGATGGATCAGGCAAAGCACATCGACGCCGCAGTACGGCGGCAGTGTAGCGCGACCGAACTGCTCCATCGGCGCTTCGAATGCGGGGACGCTCGGACCTTCCAAGGGAGCGAGCGGCACATCATGTTTCTGTCGTTGGTCGTCGACTCGAATAGCTGCAAAGCGGTCTCGGGCAACCTCTTCGACCAGCGGTTCAACGTGGCCGCAAGCCGGGCCCGTGATCGCATGTATCTCGTGCGATCGGTAACGCCCGCAGACCTTTCGGACAAGGACCTGCGCTTGACGCTGCTCTCTCACTTCGCCACCCCACTCGTCGTGGATCAGGAAGAGGCGGAACAGCTCTTCCGGCGGTGCGAATCCGCCTTTGAGCAGGAGGTCCTCAGAGAGCTTTCATCCCGGGGTTATCGCGCCATTCCGCAAGTGAAAACCGGTGCGTATCGCATCGATTTGGTGGTCGAAGGAACGGGCGAAGCCCGACTCGCAATCGAGTGCGACGGCGATGAATTCCACGGCCCTGGTCGATGGTCACACGACATGAACCGCCAGCGGGTCCTCGAGCGCGCGGGGTGGGCGTTCTGGCGGTGTTTCGCCTCAACCTGGACACTGCGCAAAGAGGAAGTCCTCGGCGAATTGCTGGATCGGCTCGGTGCGATGGGTATTGAGCCGGCCGGTGCGATCGAGCGCGCTCCGAGCCTCGTGGAGAGGCGGACGTGGCAGCCGCCGGCAGCTGACAGCGGCGCCCAAGACGAGGCTCAGCTTGCGCTGAATGGGGCAGTAGGATAGTCAAGTAGTAAGCGAACGCGGCGCGCAATTTATTCGGCGCGCTGAGCATTGCGGGAGTGGCGGCCGCGGAATGCGCTCAAAACGGGATGTGTCCGAGCACACACCTATCTTCGAGTCTCTCTTTGAGGCGCTAGGACCCGTCAGTGCTGGGCTCGGGCGTCATCCGCACCCGCGAAGGCCCCTGCACCCGGGCTAGGGCTGGAGCAGCCCGCGTACGTATTCGCCGATTGCGAGTGACGCGGTAAGCCCCGGTGACTCGATGCCGAAGAGATTCACCAATCCCCCCACGCCGTGCTCCGGTGGCGCCGAGATGACGAAGTCAGCGGCCGGCGCGCCGGGCCCGGTGATCTTGGGCCGTATGCCAGCGTAGGCGGGCGCGAGCTGGCCGTCCTGGAGCCCCGGCCAATATTCGCGGATCGCGGCATAGAAGCGCTCGGCGCGGCGCGGGTCGACGTCGTAGTCGAGGCGGTCGATCCATTCCACGTCCGGACCAAACCGCGCCTGGCCGGCGAGATCGATCGTGATGTGCACACCGAGGCCGGCCTCGTTGGGCATCGGGTACACGAGCCGCGCAACGGGCGGCCTGCCGGTGAGCGAGTAGTAGTTGCCTTTGGCGTAGTAGGTCGGCGGCACGTGCTCGGCCGGGAAACCGGCGATCGAGGCGGCGAGCCGTTGCGCGTGCAGGCCCGCGCAGTTCACCACGCTGCGGGCGAGGACGCGCAGCGGCGCGGCGCCGCCCACCTCGATTTCAATCCCATCGTCGCGTACCACACCGCGTTCCACCGGGCTCTTGAACGCGATCATCGCACCGCGCGCTTCGGCATCGCCCTGCAGCGCGAGCATGTAGGCGTGGCTGTCGATGATTCCGGTCGAAGGTGAGAGGTAGGCGGCGACGCAGTGCAGCTGCGGCTCGAGCGCGCGCGCCTCCGCCGCGCTCAAGGCCTCGAGGTCGCTCACGCCGTTCGCGTCGGCTTGGCGCTTGATGGTGTGCAGCTTGTCGAGCTGTCGCGCGTCGGTCGCGACCAGCAGCTTGCCGCAGCGCCGATGCGGAATGCCGTGCTCCGCGCAGTACGGATAGAGCGCGAGCTTGCCGGCCAAGGAGAGGCGCGCTTTGAGCGAGCCGGCGGGATAGTAAATGCCGGCATGGATGACCTCGCTGTTGCGGGAGCTCGTGACGGTACCGATGCCTTCGGCCGCCTCGAGCACGATCACCTCGCGCCCGGCGAGAGCAAGCGAACGCGCGACGGCGAGACCGACCACGCCGGCGCCGATCACGACCGCATCGACCCGTTCCATGTTGGCTCTTCAGGATTCTACCGGCGTCGCTACAATCGTCGCAGCGCGACCTCTTCCCGGTCCGTGAGGCGACCCGATGAGCACCGACGCCCAGTGGCAGTTTTGGATCGACCGCGGCGGCACCTTCACCGATATCGTGGCCCGCCGGCCCGACGGCTCGCTCGTCGCCCACAAGCTCCTCTCGGAGAACCCCGAGCGCTACGCGGACGCCGCGATTGCCGGGATCCGGCACCTGCTGCAAGTGCCGAGCGGGCGGCCGATCCCGAGCGAGCGGATCGAGGCGGTCAAGATGGGTACGACGGTGGCCACCAATGCGCTGCTCGAGCGCAAGGGCGAGCGCACGGCGCTTGCGATCACGGCGGGCTTTCGCGACGCGCTCCGGATCGCCTACCAGAACCGGCCGCGACTGTTCGATCGCCACATCGCGCTGCCCGAGCTCCTCTATTCCAGGGTGATCGAGGTCGACGAACGGATGGGCGCCCACGGCGACCTGCTGGTGCCGCTCGACGAGGCGAAGGTGCGGGGCGATCTCCAGGCGGCGTTCGATGCCGGGTACCGCTCGGTCGCGATTGTTCTTATGCACGGCTACCGCTTCAGCCAGCACGAACGGCGGACCGCGGAGATCGCGCACGCGATCGGCTTCACGCAGGTGTCGGTGTCGCACCAAGTGAGTCCGCTGATGAAGCTCGTCTCGCGCGGCGACACGACCGTCGTCGACGCGTACCTCTCGCCCATCCTGCGCCGCTACGTCGACCGCGTCGCCGCGGAGCTCGCCGGCGTGCGCCTGATGTTCATGCAATCGAACGGCGGCCTCACCGACGCGCGCCGGTTTCAGGGTAAGGACTCGATCCTGTCGGGCCCGGCGGGCGGGATCGTCGGGGTGGTGCGCACTTCGCAGCGCGCCGGCTTCGACCGGATCATCGGCTTTGACATGGGCGGCACGTCGACCGACGTGTCTCACTACGCGGGCGAGTTCGAGCGCGCGTTCGAGACGCAGGTCGCCGGCGTGCGGATGCGGGCGCCGATGATGAGCATCCACACCGTCGCCGCCGGCGGCGGCTCGATCCTGCACTTCGACGGCGCGCGGCTGCGCGTCGGCCCGGATTCGGCGGCGGCGAACCCTGGTCCCGCGTGCTATCGCCGCGGGGGGCCGCTCGCCGTCACCGACGCGAACGTGATGCTCGGCAAGATCCAGCCGGAGTTTTTTCCGGCGGTGTTCGGGCCGCGCGGCGACCTGCCGCTCGATGCGTCGGTCGTACGGGAGAAGTTCACGGCGCTCGCGGCGGAGATCCGCCGCGCCACCGGCGCCGCGCGCGCACCCGAAGAACTGGCCGAAGGGTTCATTGCGATCGCCGTCGGCAACATGGCGAACGCGATCAAGAAGATCTCGGTGCAGCGCGGCCACGATATCACCGCGTACACGCTGTGCACGTTCGGCGGCGCGGGCGGCCAGCACGCTTGCCTGGTCGCCGATGAGCTCGCCATGACGCGGGTGTTCATTCACCCGTACGCCGGCGTGCTCTCGGCCTACGGCATGGGGCTCGCCGACCTGTCGGCGATGCGCGAACAATCGGTCGAGCTCGAGCTCGAGGAGCGCAATCTCCCGGCGCTCGCCGCCGCGCTCGAAGCGCTCGCCGCGGCAGCGCGCGCGGAGGTGCTTGCGCAGGGCGTGTCCGCCGACCGCCTTCGGGTGATGAAGCGGGTGCACTTGCGGTATGACGGCACCGACTCGGCGCTCGCGGTGGGCTTCGGCGCGCGCGACGAGATGCTCGGCGCGTTCGAAGCCGCGTATCGCGCGCGCTATTCGTTCCTCATGTCCGATCGCGCCCTGATCGCCGAGGCGGTGTCGGTCGAGGCGATCGGGATGGCCGAGGCGCCGACCGTAGCGGCGAGCGTGCGCGCGCCGCGCACCGGGCCGCCGCGCCCGGCCGCCACCGTTGACATGTTCAGCGGCGGCAAACGACTGCGCGCGCCGGTGTTCCACCGCGAGAGCCTTCAGCCCGGGGACCAGGTGGCCGGCCCGGCGATCATCGCGGAGGCGAACGCGACTACCGTCGTCGAGCCGGGTTGGCGAGCGCTGGTGACCGCGCTCGACCACCTCGTGCTCGAGCGCGTCGCGGCGCGGCCGGCGCGGCTCGCAGCGGGCACCGCCGTCGACCCGGTCATGCTCGAGATCTTCAACAATCTGTTCATGTCGATCGCCGAGCAGATGGGGTTCGCGCTCGCAAACACGGCCTACTCGGTGAATATCAAGGAGCGGCTCGACTTCTCGTGCGCGCTGTTCGACGCTGCCGGCAACCTGATCGCCAACGCGCCGCACATGCCGGTTCACCTCGGCTCGATGGGCGAGTCGATCAAGACCGTGATTCGCGATAACCGCGGGCGGATGAAGCGCGGCAATGTCTATATGCTCAACGCGCCGTACAACGGCGGCACGCATCTGCCCGACGTCACGGTCATCACGCCGGTCTTCGACGATGCCGGGCGCGAGATCCTGTTCTACGTCGGCACGCGCGGCCACCATGCCGACATCGGCGGGATCACTCCCGGCTCGATGCCGCCCAACTCGGTCACCGTCGACGAGGAGGGCGTGCTGATCGACAATTTCCTGCTGGTGGAGGCGGGGCGGCTGCGCGAGGCCGAAACCGCGCGGTTGCTCTCGTCCGGCCGCTATCCGGCGCGCAACGTGGCGCAGAACATGGGCGATCTGCGCGCGATGATCGCGGCCAACGAGAAGGGGGTGCAGGAACTGCGCAAGATGGTCGGGCATTTCGGGCTCGAGCTCGTGCATGCCTACATGGGGCACGTACAGGACAACGCCGAGGAAGCGGTGCGGCGGGTGATCGACGTGCTGAAGGACGGCGCGTTCGTCTACGAGATGGACAACGGCGGCGTGATCCGCGTGCGGATCGCGATCGACCAGCGCGCGCGGGGGGCAACGATCGACTTCACCGGCACCTCGCCGCAGCTGCCCAACAACTTCAACGCCCCGGCCGCGGTGTGCATGGCGGCGGTCCTGTATGTCTTTCGCACGCTGGTCGACGATGACATCCCGCTCAATGCCGGGTGCCTCAAGCCGCTCAGCGTGATCATCCCGGAGGGCTGCATGCTGCGGCCCCGCTATCCAGCGGCGGTGGTGGCCGGCAACGTCGAGACTTCCCAGTGCGTCACCGACGCTCTCTACGGCGCGCTCGGGGTGCTCGCGGCGGCGCAGGGCACCATGAACAACTTCACATTCGGCAACGAGCAGCACCAGTACTACGAGACGATCGCCGGCGGCTCGGGCGCCGGGGCGCTGAGGTTCGCGCCGGACGGGACACCGCTCGCGGGGTTCGACGGCACCGACGTCGTGCAGACGCACATGACCAACTCGCGGCTGACCGACCCGGAAGTGCTCGAGTGGCGATTCCCGGTGCTGCTGGAGAGCTACGCGATTCGGCCCGGCTCGGGCGGCGCCGGGCGCTGGCGCGGCGGCAACGGTGGCACGCGCCGCGTGCGGTTTCTGGAGCGCATGACGGCGTCGATTCTTTCGGGCCACCGCCGCCTGCCGCCGCACGGGATGGCCGGGGGGCTCCCGGGGGAGTGCGGCCGCAACTGGATCGAGCCCGCTGGCGGCGGCGCTCGCATCGAGCTCGGCGGCGCCGACACCGCCGAGCTCGGGCCGGGCGATACGTTCGTCATCCAGACGCCGGGCGGGGGCGGCTTCGGCGCCCCGCCCGGGCACTGATCCCCCGGGCGCGGGGGTCGCGCGGATGCCGCGGCCGCGGTCGCGCGCAGTTCGATTGGCTCTCGAAGAAACGCGAATAAACTCCGGTTTCTCGGCACTTTTTCCGGAGTGACGCCGGTGGTGCGGTGCTAGGATTGCGCCTCTCACCCGCTGCGCGAACCGACGAAGGCTGTAAGGGAGATGGACAGAAGGACGGTACTCACAAAGACCGCTAAGGGCCTGATGGAGGTCACCGGCAAGACCAGCCTCCTGCCGCGTGACCTCCGCAACGTGCTGTCCCAGGTGGATGGCAAAGCCACCGTCGGGGACTTGCATCAGAAGCTCGACCGCTACACCGAAACGAAGCTGATCGATGCGCTCGGCCGGCTCGTGCGGGACGGCTTCCTGCGCGAATTCGTGTCCGCACCGGCGAGCATCTCACCGCCCTCGCAGGTTCCGATCGTCCACGAGGACCTCGATCTCGATTTCACTGCGCTGATCAGCACGCATCCGCTGGCGAAAGGCGGCCCCTCGAAAGCCGAGACCACCGCGCAGAACCATGCGGAGGCCGAAGAGGTGTCGCGTCAAGTCGCGCAGGCACGCGCTCGCCGGCAAACCGATACCAAACCCAAGGCGGAGGCAGAAGCGGAGGCTCGGGCCAAGGCCCAAGCCGAAGCCAAGGCGCGCGACGCGGCCGAAGCCCAGGCAAAACGCGACGCTGAAGCCGCCGCGCGCGCGCGGGCCGAGGCGGAGGCACGCGCCAAGCGCGAGGCCGAGGAGAAAGCGAAACGCGAAGCCGAGGAGCGGGCGCGCAAAGAGGCCGAAGCCCGCGCCAAGCGCGAAGCCGAAGAGCGGGCGCGCAAGGAGGCCGAAGCCCACGCCAAGCGGGAGGCCGAGGAACGAGCAGCTCTCGCGGTTGGGGAGAAGGCCAAACGGGATACCGAGGAACGGGCGAAACGGGACGCCGAGGAGAGGGCGAAGCGGGACGCCGAACAGAAGGCCAGGCGCGAGCTCGAGGACCGCGCGCGCCGGGACGGCGAGGAGCGCGCACGGCGCGAGGCAGACGAGAAGGCGAGGCTCGGCGCCGAAGCGCGGGCAGCGGGGGCGGCCGAGGAGAAAGCGAAGCGCGAGGCGGAGGAGAAGGCAGCGCGGGACGCCGAGGCGAAGGCGAAGCGCGAAGCCGAAGAGAAGGCGCGGCGCGCGGCCGAGGAGAAGGCCAAGCGGGAGGCCGAGGACCGCGCGAAACGGGAAGCGGAGGAAAAGGCGAAGCGCGACGCCGAGGAGAAGGCCAGGCGCGACGCGGAGCAGAAGGCGAAACACGAGGCCGAAGAACGGGCGCGGCGTGCCGCGGAGGAGAAGGCCAAGCGGGACGCGGAGGAACGGGCGAAGCGGGAGGCGGAGGAGAAGGCGCGGCGGGACGCCGAGGCAAAGGCGAAGCGCGAAGCGGAGGAGCAGGCGCGGCGCGCAGCCGAGGAGAAGGCGCGGCGCGAGGCGGCGGAGAAGGCGAGGCAGGAGGCCGAAGAACGGCAGCGGCAGGCCGCCGAGGAAAAGGCGCGGCGCGAAGCGGAAGAGCGGGCACGGCGCGAGGCGGCGGAGCGGGCCAAGCGCGAAGCCGATGAGCGCAGCCGCCGCGAGTCCGAAGCGCGCGCGCAGCGTGAAAATGAGGAGCGCGCCCAGCGCGAGCAAGCGGAACTCATCCAGCGCGAGCTCGAAGAGCGCCTGCGGCAGACCGAGGCGGCGGCGCGGCGCGAAGCGGCGGAGCGCGCCCGCCGCGAGGCCGAGGCGCGCGAACGGCAGGAGGCGGAGGAGCGCTCACGGCTCGAAGCCGAGGCGCGCGAGCGGCAGGAGGCGGCGGAACGCTCACGGCGCGAGGCCGAGGGGCACACGCGCCGCGAGACCGACGAGCACGCACGGCATGAGGCCGAGGCGGAGGCGCTGCGCGCGGCCACGGAGCAGGCGCAACAGGAAGCGGCGGGCGTCGTGGCGCGGTACTGGGAAGAAGACGAGGCGGAACGCCGCGACAGCGAGCGGGAGCTGCGCGAGGAAGAGAAGTCGCGCGCCAAGGCGGAGGCCGAGGCGGCGGCGCGAGCGCGGCGCGAAGAGCGCGCGCGCGAAAAGGCCAAGGCGGGCGAGCGCGCGGAGGCGCGGGGCAAGGTACAACAAAAGGAACGAAGCAAGATCGCCGCGCGGCTCGAACGCATCCGCAGCGGAAAGAAGCTGCGCATCGGCCGGTACTTCGGCATGGCGCTCGGCGCGCTGATCGCTGCGGGCGTGATCTACATCCACCTTATGCCGCTCGACATCGTGCAGTACGAGCGGCTCGCGACGAACGTGCTTGGCACACCGGTCAAGATCGGGTCGGGCAATCTGTCGCTTTTTCCATCACCGGCGATCCGGTTCGAGAACGTGAGAGTTGGCAAGGACGGCAACGTCCGGATCGGCGTCGCCAGCGCGTCGCCGGAGTACTTCTCGGTGCTGCTGGGCGATCAGCCGCAGCTGAAGTCGATCGAGCTGCAAGAGGTCACACTCGACACGGCCGGGCTCGCGGCAGTGCTGTTTGATCGCCCGAAAGGCACGGCATTCGGCCTGGAGCACTTGCACGCGACCGGCGTGAAGCTCGTCGTGCCGGGCCTGAGCCTACCCGACCTGGAAGCGACTGCGACGCTCCAGACCGATGGCGCCGTGCACCAGATCGCGGTCAGCAGCGCAGGCGGCGCGATCGTCGCCGAGGCCACGCCGCTGGTCGGCGGTCGCGCTGGGATCGAAGTCACGGTCGGCGATCCCAGCAAGTTGTTTGGATTGCCGTTCGCGATGGACTCGCTGAGCGCAAAGGGCATCGTGACGGCGACCGAGTTCACCGCGAGCGAGCTCGACGCACGGCTGTTCGACGGCCTGGCGCGAGGCAAAGGGACGCTGCGCTGGGGCAGTCCGCTCGCGCTCGACGCGAGCTTCGAGCTGAAGCAAGTCGACGCGAAGCGGATCGCACCGGCGCTCGCCGGCCGAGTGCAGGGCAAAGGCGTTCTTGCAGCGCACGGCGCGGCACTCGACAAGCTTACCGACGGCGCGCGCGTCGAGGGCAACTTCTCGGTGGAGAAAGGCCAGCTCTCAGGGGTCGACCTCCCGCGCACGTTGCAGACTGGCAAGAGCGTGGTCGGAACGACCAATTTCAGTGAGCTTTCGGTACAGGCGCAGCTCGACAAGGGCCGGCTATCGCTCCGCGGCGTAAAGCTCGAAGCCGGCGCCCTTTCGGCGAGCGGCGCAGTGGACATCGACGGCGCGAATGCGCTCGCCGGAAAGCTCGCGGCGGACATGAAGATCCCCGGCGGCGCGCTCCGCGGGACGCTGACCCTTTCGGGCACGCCGGCGCAGCTCACGGTCAAGCGCTAGGGAAGGAGTCTTCGCGCGCGCGCCAACCATTGGCGCGATGCTGCGCACCGCCGAGCCGTTCGCGACCGCCGCTTTGGCCCGCTCTCGGTGCGGCCGGTATAATTCGAGTTTACCGCCGCAGCATTCATGCCGATCCTCCGTTTGCGCGGGAGCGCGGCGCTGTCCGCGTTCCGCCGCGCGAAGCTCGAGGCTGCTCTCCAGGCCCTCGATTCCGGTCTCGCCGTCGCCGGCGCGGCGTTCTGGCACTTCGTCGAGCTCGAGCGCGACGCCACCCCGGCCGAACGCGAGCTGCTCGATCGGCTGCTGTGCTACGGCGATCCGAGCGGCCGCGCGGCGGAAGGCGAGCTCTATCTCGTCACGCCCCGGCTCGGTACGATCTCGCCGTGGTCCTCGAAGGCGACCGACATCGCGCGCAATTGCGGGCTCCGGATCGTTCGGCGCTTGGAGCGCGGGATCGCCTATCACGTCACCGGCGGCCGCGGGCGGCGCGTTGAAGTAGCGGCGCTGCTTCACGACCGCATGACCGAGGCGGTGCTCGAGCGCTGGGAAGCGGCCGATGCGCTGTTCCGGCATTTCGCGCCGCGGCCGCTCGCTACGATTCCGGTGCGCGGCGGCGGGCGTGCCGCGATCGAGGCGGCGAACGCCGCGCTCGGGCTCGCATTGGCCGACGATGAGATCGACTATCTGGTCGATGAGTTCACGCGGCTCGGCCGGGACCCCACCGACGTCGAGCTGACGATGTTCGCGCAGGCGAACTCGGAGCATTGCCGGCACAAGATCTTCAACGCGGCGTGGACCATCGACGGGGAGCCCATGCCCGAGAGCCTGTTCGGCATGATCCGCGCGACGCATGCCGCGAATCCGCACGGCACGGTGCTCGCGTATGCCGACAACGCGGCGGTAATCGAGGGCCGCATGGCGCGTCGCTTCTTCCCCGATCCTCGCGGCCGCTACGGCGAGTACGAAGAGCTCACGCACACGGTGGCGAAGGTGGAGACGCACAACCACCCGACCGCGATTTGTCCGTTTCCCGGCGCGGCAACCGGCTCCGGCGGCGAGATCCGCGACGAGGGCGCGACCGGGCGCGGCGCGAAGCCGAAAGCCGGGCTCACCGGGTTCTCGGTGTCACATCTGCGCATTCCGGAATTCGAGCAGCCATGGGAGCGTCACCGCGGCAAGCCCGACCGGATCGCCTCCGCACTGCAGATCATGCTCGAAGGGCCGATCGGGGCAGCGTCGTTTAACAACGAATTCGGGCGGCCGAACCTGGCCGGCTACTTCCGCACGTTCGAGCTCAAGGCGGGCGGCCTCGAGCGCGGCTATCACAAGCCGATCATGATCGCCGGCGGCGTCGGCAATATTCGCGCGCGGCATGCCCTCAAGGCTGCAGTGCCGGCCGGTTCGGCGCTGGTGCAGCTCGGCGGGCCGGGAATGCTGATCGGCATGGGCGGCGGCGCCGCCTCGTCGATGGACGCCGGCGCCAATGTTGCCGACCTCGACTTCGATTCGGTGCAGCGCGGCAACGCGGAGCTCCAGCGTCGCGCGCAGGAGGTGATCGATCGCTGTTGGGCGTGCGGGCCCGACAACCCGATCCTTTCGATCCACGACGTCGGCGCGGGTGGGCTCTCGAACGCGCTGCCGGAGCTCGCTCATTCGGCCGGCCGCGGCGCCGCGATCGATCTGCGCGCGGCGCCGAGCGAGGAGCCCGGCATGACGCCGCGCGAGGTATGGTGCAACGAGGCGCAGGAGCGCTACGTGCTCGCAGTCGCCGCCGACCGGCTCGATGCGTTCGGCGCGATCTGCGGGCGCGAACGCTGTCCGTTCGCGGTGGTCGGCGTCGCGACCGCCGACGGGCACCTCACCGTGACCGATCGGCACTTTGGCAACCAGCCGGTCGACATGGATCTCGCCGTGATCCTCGACAAGCCGCCGAAGATGCTGCGCGCGGTGCAGCGGGTGGCGCGCCCCCTCGCCGCGCTCGATCTCGCCGGCGTCGAGCTGAAGGAGGCCTGTTACCGCGTGCTGCGTTCGCCGACGGTGGCGAACAAGACGTTTCTGATCGCGATCGGCGACCGCACCGTCGGCGGGCTGTGCTCGCGCGACCAGATGGTCGGCCCGTGGCAGGTGCCGGTCGCGGACTGCGCGGTGACGCTGATGGACTTCGTCGGCTACGCCGGCGAGGCGTTCGCGATGGGCGAGCGCTCGCCGCTTGCCGTGATCGACGCCGCGGCCTCGGGACGGATGGCGGTCGGCGAAGCGATCACGAATCTCGCGGGCGCGCCGATCGCCGATCTCGCGCGCATCAAGTTGTCGGCCAATTGGATGGCGGCCGCCGGTCCACCGGGCG
>Ga0187846_10000452_pt1 | contig 24091 bp, 23 predicted proteins | sample TC_taG_FD_161473 | JGI IMG/M metagenome (GOLD analysis project Ga0187846, IMG submission 161473) | Biofilm microbial communities from the roof of an iron ore cave, State of Minas Gerais, Brazil - TC_06 Biofilm (v2) | ecosystem: Environmental > Terrestrial > Deep subsurface > Cave > Wall biofilm... | reverse complement strand
AGATCATTGAGGCAGTGAAGATTGGCTTGACGCAAGGTATCCATAATGTCTTCGTCCTGAGCCTGGTGCTTATGATTGCTGGCTTGGTAGCGGTGCTCTTCCTGAAGGAGATACCCTTGAGAGGCGGGCGTCCTGCCAAAAAGGATGTCGTTGAAACTAGTGAGAATCAAGCTCAGCAAGCCGAAGGTGGCCTGGCGGCCATAGTTTAATCAAAACAGAACTGAAATGGCACTCACAAGGATCGCTCTTTGTGGGTGCCAGTTTCTTTATTCCAGGCCAATTTCGTTATATCCCGCTTGCACCGTCTTGAGTCTCCTCGAAACCTGTTCCATTCCATTCAGAAGAAAATCACTGGCTACTTTGCGTTGATTCTGGTATACTTGACTTAAAGATTGTTCCCTGGCACAGCATGTTGTACGAATTTTCCTCATCACGTACAAGGTGTGCCGCGATTTGTCGGATGAAAAAGACTGTTTTGCAAAGTTCTTCAGAAGCGTGGAGAACTTCTGAGGGCCCGGCATCTCTGGTGAGATGGGGTTCGACCGGCAATCATCTACACAGGTGTTTTTACGGGAGTATTCAATAGTTTTTTTCACTAGGAGAACAACATGGCTACCGACACGGTAACGATCCCCGAAGAGCATGGTGTTGAGACACATGGTATCGAACGTGTCTCGCCCCAGACTCGCACACATGTCCGCATCCGCGACAACTTCACCATGTGGCTCTCTGCCAACCTGGTGATCTCTACAGTTGCCCTTGGGGCTTTAGCTACCCAAGCTTTTTTCCTTAAGTTTTGGGATAGTCTAGCTGTTATTATCATTTTCAATGCATTGGGTGTTCTACCCGTAGCGTTTTTCTCCACGCTTGGCCCCAAGCTGGGCTTACGCCAGATGACCATCTCCCGCTTCTCATTCGGTTGGGTGGGTGCCATCATCATGGCTCTTTTCAACGTAGCCGCCTGTATTGGTTGGTCTGTTGTCAACGTTATTATTGGTGGTCAGTTGATTGCCGCACTTATATGCGGTACGACACCCGATGCCATAGCTAGTTGCCATGCCAGCGTTGCTGGTGTCGCTCTCAGCGGCATAGCAGTGAGAGCAGGTGCTATTCTCATCATAGCGATTCTCACAACGTTAGTCAGCATTTATGGCTACAGGTATGTGCATCGCTACGAGCGCTATGCCTGGATGCCCATGGCGGTCATTTTTCTTATCTTGCTGGTTACAGCGGCCCCGCACTTCCATATTCTACCTACACCTGCAGTCAGTGCTGCCGAAATTGCTTCATTCGTCGCCTTTGGTGGCGCAGTCTTTGGTTTTGCAATCGGATGGAGTTCCTACGCCGCTGACTATAGCGTCAACCAGCCCGAGGACACACCATCCAGCCGGGTCTTCTGGCTTACTTACCTGGGTCTCTTTATACCCATGGTGCTGCTAGAGACACTTGGTTTGCTCTTTACCACCTGGAAGCCGTTAAGTGGTGGGACTCTGCTTGCTGGTGTCGCCAGTCCGTTGGGAGGATTTGGAAACGTTATTGTCGTGTTGCTCGCCCTTAGTGTCATTGCGAACAATATTCCAAACGACTATAGCCTCGGCCTTTCCGTGCAGGTGATTGGGAAAGCCTTCCAGCGGGTCAGGCGATATGTCTGGACGCTCATTGGGGCCGTGCTTTACGTTGCAATCGCAATACCCGCTGCCGCGAACTTTAATGAAACGCTCACCAGCTTTTTGCTGATTATTGCGTACTGGCTTGCCCCCTGGTCAATCATTCTCATCATCGAACACTTTGTATTCCGCCACAGGCGGTATAATGTCGATGATTGGAATAATCGCAGGAGATTACCAATTGGCTGGGCTGCTATCCTGTCCATGGTTATCGGCCTGGTGGGTGTCTATCTGGGTTTTGCCCAGGTGCTCGTCCTTGGAATGGCGGCTCCTTTCTCCGGTTTTATTGCAAGCGGGGTGCATTTAACGTTTCTCACGTGTCTCCCAACTGGTTGCCTGTGGGCTGTCAATGGACCTGTTGGACACATAGTCAATCCTCCCACCGGTATGGACGTTGGTTTCGAACTGGGCCTGGTCATGGCTGGTATCTCCTACCTGATCTTGCGGACTATCGAGCTAAACACTAGTTCACGGAAGAGAATGGGTGCTGCTACTGGCGGCGAATAGCTGCATCTCATCTATCGATTCACAGAGGCAGGCGGCATCAGCGCCTGCCTCAACTTTTGAAATGTAGGGGCAACCGGGAGGTCTCCCGGAAGAGGAACATTCTATGTATTACGACCTTATCATTCGTCATGCGCACCTTCATCGCCGTCAAGAACTCGTTGATATCGCTGTGAAGGATGGGCGCTTCGTTAAAATCGCCAATGAACTCTCCTCAGATAGCGCTACTCGCGAAATTGATGCCGCTGGCAGGCTTGTTTCACCGCCATTTGTTGATGCGCATGTTCACCTTGATGCTGTACTCACCGTGGGGCAGCCGCGCTACAACTCAACTGGCACACTGCTGGAGGGCATCCAGATCTGGAGCGAGCGCAAACCAGGCCTCACTCGTGAAGATGTGAAGCAGAGAGCGTTGGAAGAGATTCGCTGGGAAGTTGCGCAGGGCACGCTGCACATTCGCAGCCATGTAGATGTTTGCGATCCGGCATTGACCGCCTTGCGGGCCTTGATCGAGGTGCGTGAAGAAGTTCGCGATATGTGCGACCTGCAATTAGTCGCCTTTCCCCAGGATGGCATTCTTTCATTCCCTAATGGACGAGAGCTACTGAGACAGGCTATGGAGCTAGGCTGCGATCTCGTGGGGGGCATTCCGCACTACGAGTGGACTCGTGATATGGGCGTCGAGGATGTACATTACGCATTCGCTTTGGCGATGGAGTTTAACCGCGACATTGACTGTCATTGTGATGAAACCGATGATCCACATTCCCGCTTCACGGAAGTAATGGCGGCTGATACTCTTCAACAAGGGTGGCAGGGTCGTGTCACAGCCAGTCACTGTACCGCTATGCACTCCTATGACAATGCCTACGCCTTCAAGCTGATACGGCTGCTGGCACGCGCACAGGTCAATGTTATTGCCAACCCATTTGATAACGTTGTTTTGCAGGGGCGCTTTGATACCTACCCCAGGCGACGAGGTATTACGCGTGTGAAAGAGTTGTTGGCAGGTGGTGTCAATGTTGCACTCGGCCACGATTCGATCATGGATCCCTGGTTTCCGCTTGGTAAAGGGGATATGCTCGCGGCGGCACAACTGGCGCTCTTCCTCTGCCATATGAGCGGCTACGATGAGATCAATGACGTACTTGACCTGATCACAACAAATGCAGCCAGAACGCTGCGCATCCAGCATAAGTATGGCATCGAAGAAGGCAAACCGGCAGATTTCCTTGTGCTTGATGCTCCTTCTGCTTTTGAGGCCCTACGCCTGGTTCCTGCCCGCTTGCATGTCTTTAAAGGCGGGCAAGAAGTGGCCTACACAGCGCCCGCAAGAAGCGTGTTAAAAAGAGGTGGAGCTGAAGATGGGAAAGAAGTAACGTACCGGATTTGAGCAATCAAGCGTGTGCAAGCAGGATTTCTTCTAGTTCACTCCATGCACTTGCCTCGGCTTCCGCATGGGAGATTGGATGTCCACTTTCCGAGGCAGCTAACATCATATTGATGACACGTTGCCGGAACGTAGATAAATAGTGTCGTTGTTTTTCTAAACTGGGCATTGGTTTGAGTTCAATCATCTCTGGCGGGTAAAAATCCTGCTTATCTAGTATCGAAGAGATGATGTCGCAGTACGTACCGAGTAATGCAACGCGTTGCTGTGTGAAATAAGCGACTTGCGTGCTCGAAGCCAGCAGGCATCCTGCAATCCACCCCTCCAGTATTATAGGGTAGGCAGCAGCACTTATTTCATACTCAGTTTGATAAGCGGGGAGCAATGACTCTTCTCTCAGGTCTTCAATACTTGCAGGGCGTTGTTTTTGTACGACGTATCCTGCCAGAGACTCGACACCCAGGAATAGCGCTAGATGTTCAAGGTCTGCTAGCCAGGGAGGCGTCCCACGGCCCATATGCTCGCGGAGACTACAGATTTTTCCTCCCTGTGATGGAGCCATACATTGTGCCAGCGTAAGAGACATGCCGAGTTGATTGGCATCTAATTGTGAAAGCGCCTGCTTGATTACTAAGTCCAGTAGTTTCCAGCTACGTAACGATTCGAAAGTTGTGGCACGATCGGCTAGCACTTGCGCGTAGAAATCAGAAGGGACTTTATCGGCAACCTCTTCGTGTATCCAGCTATGGATATCAGGGTAACTACGTTCGAGTGCCTCGCTTAATTCTGCACGGAAATGCGGCGGGGCCATCTGTACCAGGCTAATCAACTGAGATCGTTGCGGGTGAGAGTTTGCTTTGGTCCAACGATTGAGAGTTGTTTCATTAATTCCAAGCGCCGTGGCCAGGCGTCTGCGTTCTGAAGGTGTGCCAATGATCCGTTGCAAAACTTCCTGCCAGGTAGGAGATGTGGGTACCGCCATACCTTTCTCCTTTATTCTATCTCACAAACTCTGCCGGTTCTACTGCTCAAACCTAATCATAACAGAGCAATAGAGTGTAGTCAATGGATTTTTGGAGCGCAATTTCGTAGAATGTCGTGAGATATTATGATACAATTGAGATACAAAACTCTTGTCTCAGCGCCTTGAAGTTGGTATCATTAGAAGCAAGAGTGAGCTGGCAAGTTCAAGGAAGAGAACTACTATGCCAAATAAATATGAGCGCGAAATTGAAGAAATCCTGCGTAATTTGGAACGAACAGAGCCTAAAGCAGGCCTGGGACAGAAACTTGGCGGGCGATTTCGCCGGAGATCGGGCCCGCGTATGAACGTGCGCAAACGTAGCTTCCCGTCTCTAAATTTCAGTATTTCAGAGTGGTTCCTGGTGATTGCCTGCTGCGCAGCACTCTTTGCCGGTGGCTGGGCCTTTTCGCACGGAACGGATGTTGTCACCGGCTCTGTCGCTCTTGCAGGCGCTATATGCCTGGCGATAGTGATTATTTTACCGTTTCTGTCACGCTCGCGCTATCCTGCGCAATCTTCGCGTTCTGGCAATGTCACGCGCTTGCGGCGCAATCCCCTGAGTGGTCTTACGACACGTTGGAATCTCTTCCTGCTCAAGCTTCGCTATCGTCGAAGAAAAGGCCGTGATACTTGACACATCGCTAAAAGCGTGCTATAGTGCGCGTGCGCTCGACTTGTAAAGTGGATAGAGCGCGTCAGCGGGGTGTGGCGCAGTTGGTAGCGCGCATGGTTTGGGACCATGAGGTCCGCGGTTCAAGTCCGCGCACCCCGACCTGAAAGTCAACGCAATCATGCGGGAGTAACTCAGTCGGTAGAGTTCCTGCCTTCCAAGCAGGCTGTCGCGGGTTCGAGTCCCGTCTCCCGCTCCCATGTATAGACCGTCTCTGTGCAAGCCCATCACAGGCCGCCTGGGAACAACCAGGCAGTGATACGACAGGCAAGGAGGCGGTTTTGTTGTGGCAAAAATGCATGCAGCGACATCCTGCCTCAATGTGGAGTTACATCCTGCTTCGGCCGAGGCGAGCCAATCGAGGAAGAGTTCCTTCGTAAATTCGATGACGGGCCGGGGGAGCTTCTCAAAGCGGAGGTCCGCCAGAAAGGTCGCCAGGGTCCTCGTGGGTTCAGTCTCTTCTGTGCGTAAGTTCATTGCGACGCTCCTGGTTGCAGGCGAACGATGTGAGGAGCATAGCCCCGCTTGTAGACCATCACGGTTCGTTTGAAGGTGATCACCAACTGCCCCTGCTGGTTGTAGCCGGTGGTCTGCACGGTCACAATGCCAGCATGCGGGCGCGATTGCGATTCGCGCTTACTCAGCACCTCTAATTGGGAGTAAATCGTGTCCCCCTCAAAGACCGGCGAGGGCAGCCGGACCTCATCCCAGCTCAGATTGGCCAGCACGTTCTGCGAGATATCACCCACACTCTGCCCGGTCACCAGTGCAAGGGTGAAGGTCGAGTTCACCAGCGGCTTGCCGAATTCGGCCTGGGACGCGTACTGGTGATCGACGTGGACGGGCGCGCTATTCTGGGTCAGCAGCGTGAACCAGAGGTTATCGGTGGTGGTGACCGTTCTCCCGAGTGGGTGCTGGTAGATATCCCCTACCTCGAAATCCTCGTAGAAGCGCCCAGACCAGCTCTTTTTCTGTTCGTTCATTCGTTCTCACTCTTTCTTCTTCAGATAGAGCTCTCTGCGCGCAGTTGCGCGACCTGTTCATCTGAGTAGCCTAGTGTGCGCAGAATTGCCTCAGTGTGCTCACCCACCGCCGGGATGGGGTCCATGCGCGGCTCGACATTCTGCATCGTGATGGGGGGAAGCAAGGCGCGTACCTGTCCAACCGGCGAATCAACGTCGCGCCAGCGCTGGCGTCCCTGGAACTGGGGATGTTCCCAAAAATCTTCTAGCGAGTTCAGGTACGCGGTGGCAATCTGGGCGCGTTCAAGTCGTGCCGTGATCTGCTCGGCGGTCAGGTGCGAGAACACGGCCTGAATCGTTGCGTTCAGAGCCTCCCTGTTTGCGACCCGCCTGGTATCTCAAGGGCGACCACCGTAATTCCTTCCAGTGGGAGCATCAGTATGACCTCGGTAAGCCGAGCACGTGCTCGGCCACATACGCCAGGATCAGGTTGGTGGAGATCGGAGCGACCTGATACAGGCGGGTTTCACGGAATTTGCGCTCGATGTCATATTCCGCTGCGAAACCATACCCTCCATGGGTTTGCAGGCACACATTCGCTGACTCCCAGGAAGCATCAGCTGCGAGCAGCTTGGCCATGTTCGCCTCGGCCCCACAGGGTTGTCCCGCGTCAAAAAGGTGCGCCGCTTCGTAGCGCATCAAATCTGCTGAGCGTACATGCGCATAAGCCTGGGCGATAGGAAATTGAATCCCCTGATTCTGCCCGATGGGGCGGTCAAACACGATGCGCTCGTTGGCGTAACGGCGCGCTTTATCGAGAAACCAGTAGCCATCACCGATACATTCTGCCGCGATGAGAATGCGCTCGGCATTCATGCCATCCAGAATGTACGAGAAGCCCCTGCCTTCTTCACCAATCAGATTCTGGGCGGGGACCTCGAAGTTGTCGAAAAAAAGCTCGTTGGTCTCGTGGTTGACCATGTTACGAATGGGTCGTACTGTCAAGCCTTTCTCCGTACTCCCATGCAAGTCCACCAGGAAGACCGATAAGCCTTCGGTTTTCTTCTTGACCTGGTCCAGAGGTGTGGTGCGGGCCAGCAGCAGCATCAAATCCGAATGTTGCACACGCGAGATCCACACCTTCTGTCCGTTGACGATATAGCTCTCGCCGCGCTTTTCGGCAAAGGTCTTGATCTTGGTCGTATCTGTGCCGGTGGTCGGCTCGGTCACCCCGAATGATTGCAGGCGCAATTCACCTGAGGCAATGCGTGGAAGATATTGGCGTTTCTGTTCAGTCGAGCCATGACGCAACAATGTCCCCATCGTGTACATCTGCGCGTGACAGGCCCCAGAGTTTGCCCCGGAGCGATTGATCTCTTCGAGGATGATGGACGCCTCTGTCAAGCCGACACCGGAGCCACCGTATGCTTCAGGGATTAGAGCGGCCAGCCACCCTGCCTGAGTCAGTGCCTGCACAAACGCTTCGGGATAGCCTGACGCTTCTTCGAGTTTCTGCCAGTACGAACTGTCAAATCTACTGCACACGTCGCGCACGCCCTGACGGATATCGGCGTGCTGCTGGGTGAATGGGTTCATTTCGTTCATGCTTCTAGCTCCTTTACTACGTGGAAGGCATGTGCATCATATCTCTGAATCTCCTCCTGATTTTCATCCCAACCAGGAGCACGCTCTTCGTTGTAAGTTAGTATAACACAGGAATAATTGCAATACAATATAAGATAATAGTAAAATATTGCTATTGTATTTCAAAAAGTTCTGTGTTATACTGCAAGAGAAAGTCAGAAGAACATTCTGTCGAAGTGAAATAGGAGGGAACATGGAGCTTGAACGATTAGATGATACCAGCGCAGCAGACAAAGCTACAACGGGAAGGGCATCGTCATCATCCCAGGGTGAGGTCGCCTATGCCGTGCTCAGGCGGCGCATCATTCAGTGTGAGTTAGAGCCAGGCGAGCGCATTACCGAAGCCCAGTTAGCCGCTGAGACGGGGATCGGGAAAACGCCCGTGCGCGAAGCACTCACGCGGTTGGTACAGGAGGGGCTCGTGCGCAGTATACCTGGGCACGGATACGAGGTCACGCCCATCACCCTGGGCGATGTCCAGGACCTCTTCAACTTCCGGCTCATCGTCGAGCCGGCCGCGGCCCAACTGGCGGCCGGACATGTGAGCGCCAGGGACCTGCGCCGCCTCGATGAGCTCTGCGCGGCACATTTCTTCACCCTTGATAAGGAGAGCGAGTCCCAGTACTTAGAGGCGAATTACCAGTTCCACACGACCATCGCTGAGGCTTCGGGCAATCGCCGGCTGGCCGAGGCCGTCCGTCGCGCGCTCGAAGAAAGTGAGCGGCTCTTGCACCTCAGCAATGTCCTCAAGAATAGAAGCGATGAGGTGTCACACGAGCATAAAGACCTGGTGGATGCGTTGATCGCCGGTGATGGGGAGACGGCGCGGAAATTGACGCTCGCTCATATCGCCGCCTCCCAGCGCCTGGTCTTGGATGCGTTGCTGACCAGCCCCTCCCTGCTCGCCATCAATATCCTTCCACTCAGGAGGAAAAACCATGACTGATTTCAAACTCACTTATGCCAGTATGTTCAACCCACCCGAGGAATCGCAGTGGTATTTCGAGCGCATTCAGGTCGGTACCTCCTATGCTAATCGTTTACAGGGTGCATCCACAGGCGCCTGGCCCGGCTATCAGGACTTCGGTGGCTGGAAAGGCAGCGGGGCGTCAGGCAAAGGGACAGGTGGCCCTTACTATATCCTGTCATACCTGCGAGAGCAATTACAGACGCTGGTTGAGCCGAACGAAAACGAAGCCAGTGCGTGAGCAATGCAGGGCAGTAGAAGCAAGGAGATGAGGAAATGATTACTATTCTCGGGGGTGGGATCGCGGGCGTGACGTTGGCCAGGGCGCTTGCCGTTCGTGGGCGGCGCGATGTGGTTGTCTTTGACCCGCGTCCCCCAGCGGCAGGGTCGACCGGTCGAGCCACAGGCGGTTTTCGGACGCAATTTGAAAGCAAGCTCAATATAGCCTTATCTTTAGCATCACGACCTTTCTTCGTTGAGCGGGCCGAGCGCATCCGCTTTCAGTCCGTTGGCTATCTCTACCCGGCAGAAGATCCTGCAACAGCACAAAAACTCAAGCAACGAGCAGAGGTTCAGGTTGCGGCAGGGCTGCCAATTGTGCACCCAGACCCGGCTACCCTTATACCGTTCTTCGATACATCCAGAGTCATAGCCACCAATTTCTGTCATCTGGATGGCACGTACTATCCGCTTTTGATTTTGCAAGCTCTCATCGAGGAAGCACGCGAGGCCGGGGCAACCTTTCGCTACGAATGTGAAGCAGGGCAACAGGACCTCGATGCCGAAATCGTCGTGATCGCAGCCGGAAGCTGGTCCCGCCAGGTCGCGGCTGCTCTTGGGATGGAACTGGCCGTCGAACAGGTGGAACGTGGGGTCTTTCAGGTGAACCCAGGAGTCGCGCTCCCCAAGAACGTACCCTTTCTCATTGATGCAGCGAACGGTTGGGCAATGCGGGAACGGGAGGGTCGTTTGCTGATTGTGCCTCCGGGCGATCCAAACAACTGGGAAGAGACGCGGGCCTGGCTTGAGCGTTACATCCCGACGGCTCCCCTTGACAGGCCAGAGGCTCACTGGACCGGCTTTTACGAGGTGACCTTTGATCATCATCCCCTGGTAGGAGAGACGAGTCGGCCAGGAGTATGGGCATCCTGCGGATTCAGCGGTCATGGGGTCATGCACTCCCCGGCGATAGCAGACAATCTTGCGGCCATGATCCTGGGTCAAACTCCTGCCATAGACATCTCGCCGATCAGCCCGCTGCGAACCGAGCCGCTGATTGATGCCACACAAGTATGAGTGACGCATAAAGGCAACGACTCAGATAGACTTGGAACTTGAAAAACGTGGCAGGGACGGTGTGAGGTTACCGCTCTCCACCATCCTGCACTTTACCGACGCGGTGAGAAAGGATCGTGAATTATGACCATTAGGGTGTGTGTGGCAGGCGCAACAGGCTGGACCGGCAGCGCAGTGACAGGTACCATTATCGCATCAAGCGAATTTCAACTGGTAGGCGCCATTGCGCGCCGACAAGCTGGCAAAGATATCGGAGAAGTGCTGGATCAGAGAAGGGCTGGTGTGAACATTGTAGCCTCCCTGGAAGAGGCGCTGGCAGTGCCAGCCGATGTCCTCATCGACTACACGGGGCCTGAGGTCGTGAAAGGCCACATTCTCGCAGCACTGGATAAAGGCGTCCGCGTGGTCGTGGGCACATCCGGGCTGACAGCGAGCGATTACATGGACATCGAACATCGAGCACAAGAACGCAAGCTCGGAGTCATCGCAGCAGGCAACTTCTCCATCACGGCAGCCCTGGCCAAGCATTTTGCTTTGATCGCAGCTCGTTATCTCCCCTCCTGGGAGATCATTGATTATGCGAGTGCGGCAAAAATTGATGCGCCCAGCGGGACCACGCGCGAACTCGCGGAAGAACTGGCAATGGTCTCACAGAACCACCAGGAAGTGGCCCTTGAACACACACATGGTGCAAAAGAGGCACGCGGAGCCACCATTGACGGGACACAAGTGCATTCCATCCGCCTGCCCAGCTATGTGATCGCGTTTGAAACGATCTTTGGGTTACCCGATGAGCGCCTGAGTATTCGCCACGATGCTGGCTCTGGAGCCCAACCGTATGTGAGCGGCACGCTGCTTGCGGTAAAGAAGGTGATGGAAGTGAGTGGACTGGTGCGCGGGTTAGATCGGCTCCTGTTTCAGTGAGAACGCGCTAGCCAGTCATGAGAGCAGTCACCATCCAAACCGGAGCGCGATCTGTCTTGTCGCCGCCTGCATGTACCGGCTAAGGTCGTGCCTCCGTCTGCTTCTGAGGCTCTCATTTGAAGGCTCGTTCTCCCGTCAGATGGTACAAAATGACGGAGACATAGTTCATTTTGCGGACTTTGTGTGGCATGGTTCTTTTCCTTTCGTCTCGTGTCAGGCCTCTGGGCTTGGCGTGTCTGGATATGCGTGGGGAGGATTAATAGCCTGGGACTCTGCTCATGTTCTCAGTGTAGCATGTTCGTGCGCCCCGGTCTAGGTCGGCAAAAAGAGAGGTGGGCTGAGACCATGGCCACCTTTTGTCCGCTCGAACGACTCACACGCATTATGACTAAGCAAGATGGACCAGACCACCGGGTTAGATTTTGTTGAGGCTATGCGGTTCATGCTCTCTCCAACCGTCTACGAGATAAGGGAGAAGCACACATGCGGGAAAAGTGAGTGTCTTGCTGTCAGCGTGACTACCGAGGCGTGTCAACCATGCAGGGTGGGGGGTTCGTGTGCAAACTCCTCAGTTCTGCATTAAAATATGAGAGTAGCAAGCTACTCTCTCAATAGAAGCATCTGAATGAATGAACCAGATAGGGAAGATTCCACATGTCTAGAACGGATCTAAATACAGAAAGGAAGGACCTATGACCAACAATACAGTACTGTATACAGACGAAGCCTTCTTCAACTTCGCCCTTTCCCGCTACTTATGGAGATTAACAAATTAAACCGGTAATAGAGTGTAGGGGCCGATTTATCGCGCCCACCGCCGATTCATCGGCCACATGCACGGCTAGCTATACCCGGATTATTTTGTTAAAGTGCATTAGTAGCGAGCCAGACCACTTCACCTTTTCAAAACCGTTGACAGACATGAATATGGAGGTTGTGGGCTCACTCAAACAGGCTCCTATCTTGGATCTGTCCTACACCGGTGACAATGATAACTTTTTAGTGACATTCCCGGAAATTCGAATCACGGCCTACGACTTCACAAACGGGAGGCGCGGTCAGGCTCTGACCGAAGTCTCACTCCATCAGTTGCGGTTCTCAGGTAAGCTGGAACTCAACGCAGGCAAGTTTACTCTCACTTCCCTGGAGGCCTTGCCGGTAGAGGGTGAGCTTGAGCAGTTCGTGGTCTCTGCCGTAAACAGGATCATCATTCCTAAGTATGGCAATGGATTGATGCTTCTCCCGCTGCCCGATTTGAAGCAACTGATCGACCTACCTGTCGATCTCATCAGTTTGGCAGTAAGCCATCGTGTCGTTCAGGTACAAGCGCAGCTAGGCATCTCCGGCGATAGTATTGCGCCAGATATTCCTCTGCCCGATATACAAAAATCTTTCGTCCGGGCTGCTATCAGTGAAGGAGGGCTCAACGATTTGATAAAATCCCGCCCTGAGTTTCCTCTTACCAAAACGATCTCAGAGAGCGCTGGAAACTGGTTCGGTGCATGGAGGGTAAGAGCATCAGTGACCGTATCAAATCCGGCTATCAGTATTGTCGATGGGAAGGCTTCTGGCACTGCTGATGTGCATGCAGAAGCATCGGTGCTCACCAAGGCCTTTGGTCGGTGGGAGGATTTTCCCCGTCTCAGTCTCATTCCATAGTCCCAAGATTGGCCTCCACCTACACCCAGATGCAAGTGGGAAGAAGGCCATGTTGGGTTTTGGGCTCACTGAGCCCCTTTCCCTCGACTTTCTCTTGCCTGATGAGCTACAAACACTTGCCGCTCCCATTCTGAGTGCTTTCAGTCCTTTGAGTGGCTATGTAACCGAAGAGATAAACCATGCGCTGGAGGCCGCAACCACTTCGCTCTTCACCTTACCGGACACCATTCCCGGTCTCGATATTGCGGCAAATTTGAAATTTGACTCTCTGGGCTTTGTCAACAATTCAGTGGTTGCATCAGTTGTCGTAGAATAGGAAAACCTCTTGTCTACTTAGCAGACGCAGAGGAGGTAAGCGCGACGACTCCCCATGGCTCCAAGCCAGGGGCTTCTGGATTGACCCTGGTGTGTCGTCCCACACGATCGTTCGGTTCATGCACGGCAGCGAGCAAAGCTCAAAACAACTGCTGTATCGCATGGCACGGCTTGTGAACGCGGTAGCATTTTTACCCCTGACCTCTGTCAGGGAACCCACCGAAACGCTATTTGGTTGCAAACGTACAATAGAACTACATACCCATTCTTTTCCAGCGTGTTGAAAAATGCCTATTTCGATGAGTTTTACCTCTTCGTGTTCTTCATTTCTGGTTAGCTTGGAAAGAGGCCGCGCATAGTGCGTCCCACACGCATCCATTGACTCCATTGATATCGCTGATGGAGGACAAGACCCACAAGAAATGCGACAGCTCCCGCACTTGTACAGACCCACAAGGGGAGGGTGAATGCAGCAAGCAGGAGGCCGACAAAGCTGCCTGCTAGCACGCTATTGATCACGGCAATCATGCCAGCCGTCGATAAAAAGACCTGCCACCAGGGGGGCTGCATCGCCTCATGACCTACTGCTTCCTGATCATTAGGAGATGAGAGCATAAAGTAGGGATCGCTCTGAGTTGAGTGGATAAAGTAGGGGTGCATCTGCGGGGCGTACGCCAGGTAGAGGTGACGAATGCGGTTAATCCCGCTTGCATAGATAACATCGACTGCGCCTGCTTGCATGACGCGCTCAAAGGTGATCAGGCCCATAAAGAAGAGGGTGGGAAGTACGACCAGGCTAAACACATAAAAGGCCCTTCCCAGCTGGGAGATCTGTCCCACAAAAGCCAGGGCAATTAATCCGCTTGAAACGGCTCCCACAAAGAGGCTGGAGCGGCCATTGGCTTCTGCAATGGTCATAGAACGCCCAGTCTGCAAGTTATAGTGTTCGGTTGTCATGATCGTGACGAGTTGGGAGGAAAGCTCCACGGAGAGGTGTTCGTTGTTCGGTTGTTCCATCGGTCTCTGCTCCTTTCAAGGGATGCGCAAAAAATGACAGGATGTAGAGAAAACGTAGTCTCACCAGAGAGTATAGTTGAAAACTGCAGGACACAACAATAAGTGGCGATAGTGTTTTCAAGTATCAAAGTGGTGGGAGTGCAGGAAGCCATCATCACCGTTTCCACACAGTTGGCTGGGTCTGGTGCGAGGACGGGGAAAGTGTGATGGGGTTGTGAGCTTGCTGCTCCTTTTTGTGAGGGTATAATGAGGTCAAGCTGGTATGTTCAGCAGGAGAAAGATATATTGTTATTGGCTTCCAGCATCGCAGGTCTCTCTGCCAACATGCTCAATCGTTGCCTGCTTGAGGTCTGTGCAGGGAGTGTGACGAGCCGGGGAGTCCCTCATCAGCGACGCCTATCACAGGTGCCGGTTGCCACGGAGCAGGGCGCTCCCTCTCCCAAGGAGAAAGCTATGAGTACTTCACGCATGACCATAGGGCTGTACCTCTTGACGGCGCCTCCGCTTGTTTGGAATCGCGTGCTCGCCTATGTTGCTCGCCTGAGCCGGCTCGATGTGCTATGGGTGTCAGATCACTGGCAGGGGCAAATTCCCAGCGCTATGTGGGAGCAAACGTTCCCTTGGGCCGCGTCCCAAAGTGAGAGCCCGCACGCGTTGTTCGACTCTCAGGTGTTCCTGGGCGCGCTGGCCGCACACGCGGGTCGACTGCGCCTCGGGGTCGGCGTCACGGATCCCATTCGCCACCATCCCGTACACCTGGCCCAGGCCATGTTGACCCTGGCTCACCTCTGCAAGCGCCCCCAATTCTAGTGATTGGGGCCGGGGAGCGGGAGAACATCGAGCCCTACGGGCTGGACTTCTCCGAGCCGGTCGGCCGCCTGGAGGAGGCCCTGCAGATCATCCGGCTGTGCTTCTCGCACCAGGGACCCCTTGACTTTGGTGGGAAGTACTACCGGCTGGAGCACGCGATCCTGGACCTGCGCGCACCCAAAGGCAAGACGCCGGAGATCTGGGTCGGTGGACAAGGTCCGCGCATGCTGCGACTGACCGGGCAGTACGCAGATGGCTGGTATCCCCCAGTAGTGGCCTCTGTCGAGGAGTATGCCGCCAAGCTCACGCTCATTCGAAATGCAGCGCAGCAGGCAGGACGTGACCCCCAGGCGATTACTCCTGCCCTCTTTCAATACCTCGTCGTGGCTCCCAGCGAGCGCGAAGTGCAGCAGATGCTGGACAGCAAGCTGGGCCGTCTCTTTGCGCTCTTAGTCCCGTCTAGTGAATGGCGCAAGCTTGGGGCGCAGCATCCCTTTGGGGAGGACTTCCGGGGATACGTGGACTGGGTTCCTGAGCGCTATGATCGTCAGACACTCCAGGAGGCGCTGGCTTCGGTTCCCCCTGAATTGATCGGCTCCGGGGTGCTGTGGGGCACCCCAGAGCAGGTGGTGGGCAAACTGCGGGCGTTCGGCGAGGTGGGGGTTCGGCACGTGGGCCTCTTCCCTCTTCTCTCTCTGATCCTCTCCAGGCAGGCGGCCATCTATGGGCTGTGGGTGATCCGCAAGATCGCACGCTTGCTTCGGAATGCTCGGTAACGACGGGCGCTCCGGCATAGAGCCAGGCCGTGCTCAGGTCCGGGTGCGCTCATCCCACGGACCAGCTGAGACGAACGTGCGACAGCTGATACAAAGCGAGAAAGGGTGGGCCTCAGGTGGTTTAACGTCCTCCCCACAGCTCTCTTCTTTTGTCCGGCTCAGCTATCTCTGCCACTGCGCTCGCCTGCCTGTCTTGCACCTGTATAGTGACCTGGGGGTTGCTGCGCACAATGCGAGCTTAGTGCACATCTTGGTCAGGATCTTAGCCGTACCTCGTCATACGTTTCCATCGCATTGAGCTCTTCCCAGACCCCGACACGCTGGAGGGTTTCTTTCACCTTCTCATTCGTGCCCACCACGTAGATCGCGTCGTTGGTCGTGAACTTGTCAATGAAGAAGCACAACATGCGGGCAGGAATCTCCGCGATAGTTTGCAAATCTTCCATGCGCAACACGACACGCCTGGGTTGAGCAGCCACAATTTTTTCCATTTGGGCTTTGAAGGCTGGCGCTGCGACTTCACTGAGATCGCCACACAGGACGAGCTGGCCGACCTCCTCACTCAGATCGAGTAGCGCGTCGAACAGAGTGCCAGTCGGGGCGAGACGCACGCACACCTTCAGCTCGCGCGCCGTCGTTGGCATGGGGTAGGGGCTACCCGCCCAGGATGGACGCTGTGTCAGGGATTGCTGCTGCTGCATCGAGGGCAACGTCACCGTCCCCGCCACCGGATCGAAGTCATGGTAATGATCGCCATTGAGCCACACCTGCTCGATCCGAACGCTCCCCGGTGGCAGGATATCTGGGAAGACCCTCAGCACATTATCCTTGAAGGCTCCTGCTTTGGGCTTGAAGTAGAGATTCATGGGCTGCTTGTTAATGAGCAGGTTGGAATAGACTGCCGCCAGGTAGCATAGCTCGAAGGAGTGATAGCCCGACATCGAACGGCTCCCCTTGAGGCGCTCGGTCCCCAGCAGGAAGGGAATGCCCGTCGCCTGCACGTTGAAGTACACGCCGCCGTTATCGTGATCGGGGAAGAACGCGTTGTAGAACGCCATCGACTCGCGGGCCAGTTGTCGATATTCTGGCTGCCTGAGCGAGCCATACAGGATCAGGTACGCCAGAATCGCCTGTTCCTGCTGCCACCACGCCTTTCGATCATGCCACACAAAGCGATGCCATTCCTCGCCTGCGCTCCGCACGCGCTCCATCGTATCGTACCAGCCGCCGCGCTGCCGATCCATACCTACTGTTGGCATGATCGCCGCGATCTTGCGCGCCAGTTCGGTATACCGCTCATCGGGCCGCAAATGATGGATGCGCATCAGGTTCCAGGCGATCTTTAGATTGTGCCCGACCACCGCCCGGTTCTGCTGCCATCCCCAGGTCGTATCGTGGCTCCAGTCCTCGTGGAAGCGCTCTTGCACAAAGGGACTGTGCTCATAATCAGTGAAGTGCTCGACAATCGTATCGGCGATATTGACCAGGAAATCCTCGAAGCGCTTATCGCCCGTCGCCAGCCACAGATTAATCAAGTAGGCCGGAGCGTGATCACCCACCGAGTTCCAGCTTTTGCGCGCACGATTAGCACCAAGCGACTCGTCGCGCGGATCGAAGTTCACCGGATCGATGTGCGTGAAGTAGCTGCCCTTTTCCCGATCCACGAAGAACTGGTTGAACAGGTTAATTGTCTTCTCCGCATCCTGCAAGATGCGCGGGTCGCCCGTCACGCGGTACGTCTGGATGGGACCAACCAGGGCATAGATCTGTTCGTAGGCCGGGATGGCATCAAAGTCGTCACCGAATTGCGAGGCGTAGATCTTTCGCTCGCGGTTGCCGATGACATCCATCCCGTGATACCAGTACACACAATCCCTGTCCTCATCGAGGGCACGCAGATGCTCGCGCAGATACTCCGTCCCACGCTCCGCTGCCTCCAGGTAGCGATCGACGCCGGTCAGCATATAAGCCGTCGCAAAGCCATAGATCATGCGCGAAATGGAATCGGTCTCCTGGCGCGTGGCAGGAATCTTTTGCCCCTCCAGTGTCAGGTGCGTGCGATAGGTGTGGTAGTCGATGGTGCCATCGGGAAATTGTGCGTTGAAGTAGAATTCAGCAAGCGAGCGGATCTGCCGAATCCACCAGTCGGGCACCTCAAAGCGATATTCATCTGTGTTACGGCCGGCAAGGATGATGCGCTTGGCCTCAAACTTGATCTCGCCAGCCTCCGGGTAGAAGATGCCGCAGGCAAACAGGTAGCTGCCGGGCGTGATTATGCTTTCTAGTGGTGTCCTGGGGTCCTGGAAAGGCTCATCCAGGTTTTGCACCAATTCCGCGTAGGTGGCATCGGTTAATTTCACCTGAAACTCGCGGTCATCGTTTGTCCTCAAGCCGAACGTTTTCTTGTCCCTCTCGAAAGAGGTAACGTAGCCGGCAATGGTGTCCGAAAATGTCCAACTCAGTTTGTCCATGCTGTTCCCCTAAATTTTATCTGGAAAGAAGAACGACCACGCTGCGACCGTTCACGTGGTAGGTGTTGCCGGAAATCTCTACCTCTTGTCCTGCCTCGGCGATGTCCTCCTGGGAAGGCAGGGCGGTGTCTACCGCCCTGAACCATTTCCTCCCCTCAATCGATGGAATGTCAAAATCGAGGTTCTGCCAGTCCATATTGAGCATGACGTGGAGATCGACATCACCGTCAAAGCCGCCCATCGTGAAGCCAAGGACCGAGGAATTGGGATCGTACCAGCCCGGGCTATTCAAGCGGCACCCATGCCAGGAGATGTCGGCCAGTCCACTCTGATTCAGCTGACCTGTAAAGAATCGACTGCGTTGCAGGAGAGGATGGCTCTTGCGCAACGCGATCATCTGTTTGAAGAAGCGGAACATCTCTTGATTCTTTTTCGCAAGATTCCAATCGAACCAGCTGATCTCGTTATCCTGGCAGTAGGCGTTGTTGTTTCCCTTTTGTGTCCGTCTGATTTCATCGCCGGCCACAAACATGGGAACCCCCTGGGAGAGCAGAAGAATAGCTGCAAAATTCTTGATCTGGCGCTTGCGCAATGCCTCAATATCAGGATCGTCGGTCTCCCCTTCAACGCCGCAATTCCAGCTCAAATTATTGTCGGTGCCGTCCCGATTGCCTTCGCCATTGGCTTCGTTGTGTTTATTGTTGAACGATACCAGGTCATTAAGCGTAAATCCATCGTGGGTGGTGATGAAATTGACGCTGTTGATTGGCAGTTCGCCGCTAGACTCGAAGATGCTGGCACTTCCTGCAATGACATCGGCAACTCGGCCAACCATGGTTTTTCCATCAATGTATCCCCGATCACCCCTGACAAAGCGTCGAATGGTGTCGCGGTACCGCCCGTTCCATTCTGCCCAACGATAACCAGGGAAGTAGCCGACCTGGTAGAGCCCGGCGGCATCCCAGGCCTCGGCAATGACTTTGGTGTCAGCCAGGCTGTCCTCAAATTCAATATGCCAGATGACTGGTGGATAGAGCATGGGCAGCCCATTTTGGTCGCGACACAAAATGACGGCCTCATCGAAGCGGAAACCGTCCACGTGCATTTCTGTCACCCAGAAATTGAGGGTGTCGACTATGAGCTTTTCCGTGATGGGATTATTGCCGTTGATGGTGTTTCCACAACCGGAGTAGTTCAGGTAGTATTGCCTGTCCTGCTGCGAGAGCAGGTAGTAAGTGCTATTGGCGAAGCCTCTGAAGCTGATGGTAGGGCCCCTGTGATCACCTTCGCCGGTGTGGTTGAAGACCACATCGAGGATGACCTCTATCCCTGCTTTATGCAACTCCTTGACTAGATCCCGAAACTCCGTGTAATGGTTGGCGGCTTCAGGAGATTTACAGTACCAGCTCTGAGGAGCAAAGAAGCTGAAGGGATCGTATCCCCAGTAGTTCGTCAAAGGTGTGCCATCAACGGGACTGAGCTGTTTGACCTCGTTCTCGTCAAAGTCAAAGACCGGAAGCAGTTCAACGGCGGTGATGCCCAGCTCCTTGAGATATGGGATCTTCTCGATGATCCCGGCGAAGAGGCCGGGGTTTTGACAACCTGACGAAGGTGACCTGGTAAAGCCTCGCACGTGCATCTCGTAAATGATAGTCTCCTGCATAGGCCGGTCTAAGGGGCGGTCGCCTTCCCAATCATACCCCGCCAGGTCGATGACCATGCTCCGCATGGAAGTGGCTAGATTGTCCTCTGTCCCAAAGGCATTGTCGCGGTTCCAGAGCGTTTCTGTATTGCCGCTGGCGAATGGATCAAGCAGCACCTTTTTGCGGTTAAAGCGGTCCCCTCTCCCGTGTAGATCCTGTGGACCGTCAACGCGATAGGCATAGCTGGCGCCTGGTTTGAGCCCTCTCACGTAGACGTGCCAGAAATAGAAGGTCCTGTGCTTGTAAGGGTCCAGTTGAATCGTATGGATCGGCTTTGGGTCGTCGTGCTTGTCAAATAACAAGAGTTCGACAGAAGTGGCACGCTCCGAAAAAACAGCGAAGTTAACACCGTTTTCATCTGGTATCGCACCCAATGGATGGGGGTGTCCCGGTTCTATTTGATACTCGCGTGGAGCCGTTTCCATCACCGTCTCCTTTACCATAGCCACCGCTGGCTTGGCAGTTTGGTTCTCGCTCTCCTTTAGGTGAGCCATTTTGCCCCTCCAGACTATAGCTGCGGTGGATTCTCCTGATCGACGTAGCCCTGGCTTATCTCGACAATATTGCCCTCCGGATCGGCTATCCAGACCGTGCGCCAGCCCGCAATAAAGGCATCAAAGTCCAGCGGACCCAGGGTGATCTTCACATCGTTACCCATCTCGGCCAGCTTGGCCTCGACGTTGTCCACCTGGAAAGCGATGTGACGCCAGCCAGGATACCAGGGCCCATCCTGACCGGCTGGTAAGATGGGGGCCTGTTCCTTCGCCTGGAAGAGCTCGAGGTAGGTAGCCCCCGACTTTATAAAGACAATCTGGTCTCCTCCAAGCGGTATGACGCGCGCCCGCTTGAAACCAAAGTATTTGCTATAGAATCGCTCAGTAGCGAGCGGGTCTTTGCAGGATATCGCCACGTGTGAAAAGGTCAACGCAGGCATTGTTTCTCTCCTTGCAAACTATTGATCAGTATATCGATAGCGTTCGGCCAGTATATCAATGATTGTGCGCGCAAAGAGGTGGCAATGGGTGCCAGTGCGCCCTGTCACCAGGTCGTCGTCAACCACGATGTCCTGATCAGTATAGATGGCCCCCATGTTGCGTATGTCGCCGAGCAGGTTGTTGTGAGCGACCACCTTGCGACCCCGCACCAACTCCGGCATTGGTGCCACCAACCACATGCCGTGGCAGATGAACCCCTTGAGGATGTTCTTCTCTGCGAAAGCTCGCTTGATAAACTCGGTGGCCGGCGGCAGTTTGTTGATATCCTCGGTATATCTGAGACGGTCAGCCACCATTCCAGACGGGACGATGATCGCTGAAAAGCTTCTGAGCGAGGCATCATCCATCTGCTCAAAGCTTTCGTGACACTCAAAGGGAACCTTGTAATCGTGCCCCGTAAAAGTCAGGAAAGGCTGACCCCACAAGCGGGTCAGGAAGTGCAGTTCTGCCCCTTCTTCTGGGAAGCGATGCTCATAGTAAAAGATTTCCCTTTCGTAGAAATCGCTCTCGATCAGAATGCCGATTTTTTTCCCTTGCAGTTTCATTGTTGCCTCCCCAGCAAGCTTCACGCATGGCTATACTTGTTCACGACCTTTTGCACTATGTGATCCGGCACTTCGCCCGTGATGAGCAGGTCAATCAGGAAAGGGGCGTCGTCTGCCAGCGCCTGGCGGATCGCCGGGCCGATCTGCTCCGGCCTCTCGACCCGGACGGCCTGAACTCCCATCGCTCGCGCCAGTTCGTCGAAGCGGATGTCCGGGTTATGGAGGTCGAATGAAGCGGGAAATTCACGCTCCGGCAACCGGCGCTCACGCCAGTACTGCTGCATATTGAGTTTGAGCAGTTCATAGCTGTGATTGTTGCAGACGACGAACTTGGCGCCAATCTTGTAGTGAGCTGCGGTCCAGAGTGCCTGAATCGTGTACATACTCCCGCCATCCCCGCTGAACCCGATCACGGTTTTGTCTGGATAGGCGAGCTTGAGACCAATCGCTCCCGGGATACCGACTCCCAACGACCCACCACGTGTCAGGAAATAGTGTCCCGGTGTCGTCGGTGGGAGATAATGAACCAGGTCAGGAGAGGTTGTCAATGCTTCGTCAAAGATCATCGCATCTTTCGGAAGCTGAGTAGCCAATTCCTCCATGAACCGTGAGGGATGGAGTGGTACGGCATCGCGTCTGCCCTTGTCCGCCTCGCGTTGTGCGGTCACTTCCTGCTCCTTGGCCGCTGCACACTGGCTGGTACGGTCACTTGCCGCCGCTTTCTGCTCCGGGGTCATAGTTGTCTCCAGTACAGCGGCAAGTCTGGCAAGTGTGGTTTTCGGATCGCTGATCAGCCCAAGATCAACCCGGAAGTTCTTGGCCACCTCATAGGCGTCCAGATCAATGTGGATTACCTTCGCTCCAGGGGCAAAGACGCCAGAGAGCGCGGGGAAGACCTCGGGGAACACGTAGGTTCCGCAAATGAGCACCACATCAGCCTGCGACGTGATGGCCCGGCTATGCTCCCCAAACATATGCCCCAGCTGATCCTTGAAGAGCGGATGTGTGGCGCTCATGTTGACTTCTGACGAGTCTGCCCCCCAGACCTCAGCTCCAAGTAATTCGGCTACCCTGGTCAATTCAGCCTGCGCACCGGAAGCCGCTACACCGTCGCCCATAATAATCATAGGCTTCCGGGCAGCAGCCAGCATGGCCGCCATCTGTGCAATCTGCTCTGGTTCTGGGGCAACCCGTGTCACCGGGAACGAGGTGGGAACCACGGCTTCCTCATTCGGAGCGTCGAGGACATCCATCGGCAGACAGACAAACACAGGTCCCATCGGCGGTGTGGCCGCCATCTTGATGGCACGACGCAGCACCCGCAAGAGCGAGGACGAGTCCACCACTCGGGTCGCCCATTTTGTCACGGGCTCTGCCATCGCCACCAGGTCGGCTGCCATCTGCGCGTCCATCGCATCGTAACGAACGCCAGCCTCTCCGTTGATGACGACCAGGGGAGCATGGCCACGCCTGGCCTGATACATCATGCCAATCCCGTTGCCCAGGCCAACGCCACTGTGCAGTTGCACGACTGTTGGCCTCCTGGTTGCACGGGCGTAACCGTCGGCGATGGCTACCGCCACCGACTCCTGGAGTGTGAGGATGTACTGAATGTCCTGATAGTCGCCCAAGGCATCCAGGAAGCCCTGCTCGACAGTACCAGGATTGCCGAACATGTAGTGGATACCATCTGCAAGAAGTTGGTCAAGAATTGCAAAGCGTCCAGTTTTGCCTGCCATGTTCGCTACTCTCCTCCGTTACATGCTGCTCAGCGATGGACGCTAGGCGTACGATCCGTCGGGATACCGGACCACGCCTGCGAAGTGGACTCCGATCCGTCCACCGCGCAACACCCAGTTGTCATAGAAACTCATTTTGGCCAACGAGCCGTCCGTCTGGGCGACGTCGATGCTCTCGACGATCATCAGGGCGTTGTCGGCCTCAGCCCATTGGTCAATCCTGGAAGTCAGGCTCTTCAGTCCCATGAAATTTCCATTGAAGAAATCCCTGAGCTGGTCGCGACCGCGGACGTAACGCGGCTTGCGCCCTTCAGTCAGTGTGCCGATCAGAAGGGCGTCCTCCGCGTATTGATTAAGGATGCCTGCCACGTTCTTGTCTTTGATGAAACCGATATGCTGGCGATACATCCGCCCCAACGGCGTATCAGGCGGCTCCTGCTTTTCGGGTGCCTTGTCAGGGGGAAAGCCGGTTCCATCGGCATACGTCCCGTCGGGATAGCGCACCACCCCCGCGAAGTGGATCGCAATCCGGCTGTTTCGCAAATACCAGTTGTCATAGAACTCGACCGTGCCCGGGCTCCCCTGCACAGGTGTGAAAGAGACCTCCTCGACGGTCATCATGGTGTTGTCGGTCTCGGCCCACTGATTGTGCGCGACCTGCAGATCTTCGAGGCCGAAGATCCGGCCTTCAAAGAACTCGCGCAGTTGTTCATGCCCCCGCACGTACAGTGGCTGGCGATCGGCAGTGAGCATGCTGATGAGGAGGCAGTCGTCGGTGTACCGGCTCAGCAGACCGGCGACGTTCTTTGACTTGATGAAGCCGATGTGCTCCGCGTACATTGCGCCGAGCGGTGACTGCGGCGGCGTTCTCGTGGACGTATCCATAGCCAGGTCTCCTTTTCATCGCTGTGTAGATTGCATGCGCTAAGCATCCCTACCCTATCTTGTAGCCGAAGCTGTAGTGAGTATCGATCTTGCCATCGGTCATGTGAAAGCCCGCGCCCACGGCCCAC
>Ga0187846_10000451_pt1 | contig 24099 bp, 39 predicted proteins | sample TC_taG_FD_161473 | JGI IMG/M metagenome (GOLD analysis project Ga0187846, IMG submission 161473) | Biofilm microbial communities from the roof of an iron ore cave, State of Minas Gerais, Brazil - TC_06 Biofilm (v2) | ecosystem: Environmental > Terrestrial > Deep subsurface > Cave > Wall biofilm... | reverse complement strand
TGCCGTGCGCGGCATGTCCATGAGCTGATCGATGCCGAAGAGAAGGAAGAAAGGCTCGACGGGCAGACGAAACTGCGTGGCCGCGGCCAGAACGATCACGAGCGAGGCCCTGGCGACTCCGGCGGTGCCCTTGCTGCTCAACAACAGCGTCAGCATCATCACGAATTGCTGCGTAAAGCTGAGGTGCATGCCGGCGGCCTGCGCGATGAAGATCAGGGCAAGCGATTGATAGAGGCTTGAACCGTCGAGATTGAAGCTGTATCCCGTCGGCAGGACGAATGCAGCCGTCGCGCGCGGCACGCCAAAAGTCTCCATGTTCTCCAACGCGCGCGGCAGCGCGGCCTCGGAGCTGGCCGTTGCGAAGGCGATGGCCACCGGCTCGGCTACTGCATTCGTAAACCGGCGAAGCGGAATCTTGCAGAAGAAGGCGATGGGAAGCAGGACCAGCAGGACGAAGGTCCCGAGCGCCGCGTACATCGTTGCCAGCAGCTTCAGCAGCGGCAGAAGAACGCCGAGGCCCATGTGACCCACCGCATACGCGATTGCGCCAAACACGCCCAGCGGCGCAGCCAGCATCACGATGTTCGTGAACTTGAACATCGCCTCGGACAGGCTTTCGGCCAGCGCCACCAGCGGTTTGCGCTTCGCTTCCGGCACAAGCGCCAGCGCCAATCCGAACAGAATGCTGAACACAACCACCTGCAATACCTGCCCTTCGGCTATAGACTTTGCGATGTTCTCCGGGAAAACGTTCAGTACAAGCTCGGACGGCGTGTGCGGCGCGACACCCGACACCCCCTCGCCCGCCGTGGCGGGACGGTGGATGCCCACTCCCGCGCGGCTCAGGTTGATGGCTGCCAAGCCGACGACGATCGCGATCGTGGAAACAATCTCGAAGTACACGATCGCTTTGACTCCCATGCGGCCGACCTTCTTCAAATCGGCGTGTCCGGCGATTCCCACGACCAAAGTTCCAAAAAGCAGTGGAGCGATGATGACTTTGATGAGCCGCAGGAAGATCGAACCAAGAACCTGCAGGTGCACGGCCTGGTTTGGCGCGTCGTAGCCGAGTTCCGCGCCCGCCGCCATTCCCGCTAGAATCCAGGCGGTCAGCGATCGCCGCAAAGTGGCGTGCGCCGCGAGCAGACCAATCGCAATCCAGCGCAGAACAGCGGATACGCCCGGCGGGTGCATCGCCTGGGTGAGATTCAAGATGCTGAGCACGGCTGCGACAAACGTCACGGCAAGCAACGCAATGAGGATGCCCCGCTTCGTGGATTCGGGCGCCATGGACAGTCGGCGAACACTATTCCGCCGCTTGCGCCCTGTCAATCCTGCCGGCAGCGAAGGTTGCGAGCGGCCGGGGCATCGAGAGAGCAGACCTGCTCGCGATTCTTGGGGACTGCTCACTCAGCGCGGCTTGCTTTGGAAGGCGGGTGCGACTAGAATTGCGTGGTTAATGAGGGCGTCCGCTACAAGGAAATTTTCCCGCAGCCCAGCGAAGCTTGCTGGGCTGAATTGTTTTATGGCGGCTTTGCAGCTGCGGAATACCCATAGGAGACGAGATGATTGACGGATCCATTCCGGAAGCGCTCACGTTTGACGACGTGCTCCTGCTGCCGGGGAAGTCGGCGGTGTTGCCCGCGCAAGCCGACACGCGCACGTGCCTCTCGCGCAAGATCGCTTTGAACATCCCCATCGTCGCCGCGGCCATGGACACGGTGACCGACTCGCGCCTGGCCATCGCCATCGCGCGCCAGGGAGGCGTGGGTTTTATTCATCGCAATATGACCATCGAGCGCCAGGGGGACGAAGTGGACAAGGTGAAACGCTCGGAGAGCGGCATGATCGTGGACCCGGTCACCATCGCGCCGGAGCTTTCCGTGCGCCAGGCTCTGGAAATCATGACCAAATACCGCGTTTCGGGTCTTCCGGTCACGCGAGGCCCGCGGCTGGTGGGAATCCTAACGAATCGCGATCTGCGCTTCGAGCGCAACATCGATCAGCCCGTCAGCGCGGTGATGACCAAGGACAACCTCGTGACCGTTCCGGTGGGCACGACACTGGACGAAGCCGAACGCCTCTTGCAGCAGCACCGCATCGAGAAGCTGTTGGTGGTGGACAAGGAGTTCAATCTGAAGGGTCTCATCACGGTGAAGGACATTCAGAAGAAACTCGAGTTTCCCGCGGCCACCAAAGACGAGCACGGCCGCCTGCGCGTGGGCGGCGCGATCGGCGCGACGGGAGACTTTCTCGAACGCGCCCAGGACCTGGCGAAAGAAAAGGTGGACGTCCTGGCGATCGACACGGCGCACGGCCACAGCTCGCGCGTGATGGAAGCGATCCGCGAAGTGAAACGAAAGCTGCCGGAGATGCAGCTTCTCGCAGGCAACGTGGCCACTGCGGAAGGCGCGCGCGACCTGATCGCGCTGGGCATCGACGGACTCAAGGTGGGCATCGGTCCCGGCTCGATCTGCACCACGCGGGTCGTCACCGGCGCCGGCGTGCCGCAGATTACCGCCATTCTCGAATGTGCGCGCGCGGCGAAAGGGACAGGCGTGCCGCTCGTTGCCGACGGCGGCATAAAATTCTCGGGTGACATTACGAAGGCCATCGCGGCAGGAGCATCCTCGGTGATGATCGGCGGGCTTTTCGCGGGCACGGAAGAATCGCCGGGAGAAACCATCCTCTACCAGGGCCGCACGTTCAAGTCCTATCGAGGTATGGGCTCGATCGGGGCAATGGAAGCAGGCTCGGCCGACCGCTACGCGCAGGACGGGGCCGAACGCGGAAAGTCCGTGCCGGAAGGAATCGAGGGCCAAGTGCCGTATAAGGGGCCGCTCGGCGGCCTGGTGGATCAGTTGGTCGGCGGCCTGCGCAGCGGCATGGGCTATTGCGGCGCTGCGAATCTCCGAGACCTACAGGAAAACAGCCGATTCATTCGCATCTCGTCCGCCGGCTTGCGGGAGAGCCACGTCCACGACGTGATCATCACGCGCGAAGCGCCCAACTACCGCCTGGAATGAGCGGCCTGGCCCTCCATCGAGCAGCGGTATTTCCTTGTCTTGCCGTTGGTCCAACCCTGTAGAATGAGCCTGCTCAAACAGTGGTGGCCCGTGCTGGTCTGGGCCGCGCTCATCTCCTGGCTTTCCACCGGCACGTTCACATCGGAAAACACGGGCAGGTTCATCATCCCTGTCCTGCACTGGCTGTTTCCGAGCGCCTCGGATGCGACGCTCATCTTTCTGCACAACTTCATCCGCAAGTCCGCCCATTTCGTCGAGTACTTCGTGCTGAGTCTGCTCATCCTGCGGGCCATACGTGCCGGGCGGCAGGGCTCGCGCCTTGGCTGGGCGCTGGCGGCAATAGGGCTGGTGGCGGGCTACGCGGCGCTGGACGAGTTCCATCAGTCATTCGTCCCTGGCCGGAGCGCCTCGGTTGCGGACGTTCTGCTCGACACCGCCGGAGGCATCGCCGCACAGGTCGTCGCCGCCCTCGTCGTGCTGCTCGGCGATCTCCGCGCTCGCAGCCGTTCCGGCTTGACGAAGTCCGGCGCAGCTGCGCCGCCAGAATAAGCAACCGCAAGCCGCCGACAAATCACAAGACCTTGACTCTGGACTACACTCCAAGGTGTACCCTCTATGGTAGGAGCAGGCAAATGCACATAGGCCGGGTGGCAAAGAAGATCGGGCTCACGCCGGACGCGATTCGGTTCTACGAACGCCAGGCTCTGGTTCCGCGGCCGCCGCGAACCGCCGGCGGCTTTCGCGAGTATTCATGGAGCGACCTGGAGCTGCTCGGATTCATCCGGCAGGCCCAAGCGCTGGGATTCACGCTCCGTGAGATTGGCGAACTGTCGGAGCTCAGGCGCTCTCCTCTGCGGCCCTGCGCGCCGGTGCGGCGCCGGTTGGAGCAAAAACTCGCTCACGTGCGGCGGAAGCTTGCGGATTTACGCAAGCTCGAAAACGAACTGCGCGCCGCACTGCGGCGCTGCAACCTGGGATTGCGGCGACGATCCGCTCCGTGTCCGCTGTTGGCCGGATCGAGCGCGTCGGGGCGGGAGAAGGCCACTTGAGAGTCGAGGTGCTTTATGTCGCCGAGTGCCCGTCCCATCCGGAGGCGGTCAGTATGGTAAGAGACGCGCTGGCTGCGGAGGGAATCGTTGCGGCGGTGCACGAAGTTGTTGTCACGGACGACAACATGGCGGCAAGGCTGAGATTCTCCGGCTCTCCCACAATACGAATCAATGGGAGAGACGTAGGGCCGGAGCAGCGTGACAGGCCGACGTTTGCGCTCAGTTGCCGGTTGTATCCGGCTGCGAGGCGAATCGGAATCCCCGAGGTGGAAATGATCCAGCAGGCTCTGCGGACAGCGCGGCGCGAAGGTGAGACATGAAACCGGCCTCCGGCATCTCCGCTTCTTTGGGCGCTATAGCGAGCTCGCTTGCCTCGATCAGTTGCTGCCTTCCACTCGGCTTCGCCGCCGCTCTCGGCGCAGGAGCGGCAAGCGCGTTTTTGACGGCGCTGCGACCCTGGCTTCTTGGGTTGTCGGTGATCCTGCTGGGCGTTGGTTTCTGGCAGCGGCGCCGCGCCAGGCAGTGCGACCCGCGGCGCAGGATTCTCGGCGATGTCCTGCTCTGGGCGGCGCTCGCGGTTGTGTTGGGCATGATTCTCTTTCCTCAGCAGATTGCCGGACTCATCGCCAACCTGTGCGGCGGTACCGCGACATGACCAAGCGAACGCCCATTGCTGTAACAGCAGCCGCCTTGCTGATCCTAGCTGCGTTGCATCTTTGGGGGCCGTCGTCCGTGCCACCGGGGCAGAAGGCGCTCGCGACGCTGTCCGCTGAAACCTTCGGCGAGTTTGAAAGCGCCTTTGACGCAGGCGCCGATATGCCGCGCGTGTTACTGCTTCTCTCTCCTACCTGACCGGGGTGCCTGCGGGGGGCCTCCGCAGCTGAACAGCTATTGGCGCGGCACCCGGACTGGAAGGTTCGCGTGCTGGTTGTCTGGGAGCCGATTCTGGTCACCGACTGGGGCTCTCCGAGCCGAAGCACTCTGGGACGAATCCCCGACACTCGGGCGCGACAATTCTGGGACCCGCAGCACATGGTGTCGGGCAAACTCAGCGAAATGGCCAGGCAGAATCCGGCGCAAGCGTCGCCCGTTTGCTGTGTCAAGAAGGGATTCCATTGGGACGAGGCGGTTCTCTACGCGCCGCATTCGACCTGGAAGGATGCGCCCGCTTCGTTCTTCTGGAATGGGCCGGTAGCCCGCGTCGCCGCCAACCTCGAAGGCGCGCTGGGCAAGCAACAATGAGCAGTGCTGCGCCATCTTGCAATTCCCACTGCGCACGGTAGTCTAAGCGCGGAAATAGAAACTTCAAAATGCGGTACACCAGAACCCGCCTGGCGCGTCTAACTTTGAGGTTTGCCTGCCACGGGAACGACCAGATCGCGAAAAGATCTTTGAGAGGAGACCAAATGATCGATCGCTCTTTGCGGACCGCGCTCACGCTCGCTGCCTTCATGCTGCTGACAGCTTCGGCCGCACGGGCCTCCGAGCCGCTGCGCTATGAACTGCGCTTCGAGAAGCCCAACACGCACCTGATGGACGTGACCATCCACGCCGCGGACCTGAAAGGCGCGACCGTAGAGTTCGCCATGCCCGACTGGGCGCCCGGGTCTTATTTCATCCAGAACTACGCGCAAAACGTCCAGCGGTTCCGCGCCGCCGGCCCCGGCGGAAAAGCGCTTGCTTGGCACAAGACCGATAGTCAAACCTGGCGCATCGAACTGGCCGGAGCCGCCTCCGTGACCGTGGATTATCAGGTTTTCGGCGACACGCTGCAGAACAACCAGGCGCAATACGACGAGCGGCACGCTTTCATCGGCGGCCCGGCCGTGTGGATGTACCTGGTGGGCGGCAAGGAGCGGCCAGTCGAAATATCGATTGCGGTTCCTTCGGGCTGGAAGGTCGCGACGGGCATGGAGCGCACCTCGGATCACACGTTCCGCGCGGCCGACTACAACTGGTTTGCCGACGCGCCGCTGGAGATCTCGGATTTCGCGGAAAGGGACTTTCAGGTCCTCGGCTCGACGTACCACGTCATCGTTCACGACGTCCAGGGCCGCAAGGACTTCGCGGAGTTCGCCGCAGCCACGCAGAAGATCGTCGAGGCCATCGTGCCGATCTTTGGTTCGGTGGCGGGCAGCGAGCGGGCGGCTCCTTTCAAGGAGTACTGGTTCCTGTTTCACATCTGGCCGCACACGGGAGGCGGGCTCGAACACTTGAACTCGACGCAGATTAACTTTCAGGCGGATTGGGACGACAAGTCGCCCGCCGGCGATCGCGGCACACAATACACACTGAAATTGTATGTGACCTCGCACGAATTCTTTCACGCCTGGAATGTCAAGCGGCTCAGGCCAAAGCCGCTGGGCCCTTTCGACTATTCGCAGATGGTTCACACGCCGTCGCTGTGGATTTCGGAGGGACTCACCAGCTATTACGGCGCGCTGGCGCTGGCCCGTGCGGGCCTGGTGACGCCGCCGGAGTATCTGGATGGGATCGGGAAACTCATCACCCGATTCGAGGGTGAGCCGGGCCGGGGGGAGCGCAGCATCGAAGACACCAGCTGGGATACCTGGTTTCGCAGCTTTGGCGCCGGCGGCCCGGAAACGAACCTTGCGAACACTTTCTACTCCTATTACGACGGCGGGCAGATCATGGGGCACATCCTCGACTTTGCGATTCGCCAGGCGACGGGCAACAAGAAGTCGCTGGACGACTGGATGCGCCTGCTCTATTCGCGTTATGCGCTTCCCAAGCTCGGCTTCGAACCCGAGGAGGCAGTTCGCGCGGCCTCGGAGATAGCGGGAACCGACCTCAGGGCAATCTTCAGGGACTACATCAGCGGCAAGGAAGCGATCCCCTACGAGAAGTACTTCGCCTATGCGGGCATAGCCGTGGAGAAGAAGACCGAGACCGACAAGCCGTGGATGGGCATCGATTCCAAGAAGGGCGATGACGGGCACGAAACCATCACAAACATAGCGCCTGGGAGTCCTGCCGAGACCGCCGGCCTGGACCGGCGGGACATCATCATCGCCGTAAACGGCCGAGCGGTCGATTCCGAAGGGTTCGATCGTGCGCTCAAGGAGCGCAAGCCGGGCGACGCCGTTCGTTTGACTGTAGTGCGTCTCGGCGAGGTCAAGGAGATTCCGCTCACGCTAGCAGCAAGCCCGTACGCTACGTACAAGCTCACGCCAATGGAGAATCCGACCGCGGAGCAAAAGGCGATTTACAACAGTTGGCTAGGAATCGCTGCGCCGAAATAGCGCGGAAGAAGGCTCGTCGGGCTGCCAGAGTATCTCTTTGTGCGCTGAGATCCTTCGAACATCCTTTCTGGATGCCCTCAGGATAACCGGCGGACACGGGCAACGCCTCGGCGCGCGCCGCCGGTGGGCAGCATCGCGCCAAGCTCGGGCCAACGGGCATAGCATGCTATGCCCTACGAACCCCGGAGTTCCGGACTTGAGGGGGGGTGAGGCTACTTCTCCGCGGCTTCCTTTTCTTCCGGAGCTTCTTGCTCTTTCGCTTTCTTGGTCTTCTTTTCTTTTTTCTTGAGCTCTGAACCGAGGAATTCGAGGATCGCGAGCTCGGCGCCGTCGCCAAGGCGCCAGCCGACGCGCACAATGCGCGTGTAGCCGCCGGCGCGGTCGGCGAAACGCGGCGCGAGATCGGCGAAGAGCTTCTTCGCGGCCTCCGGCGTTTGAAGAAACGAGGCGGCCTGCCGCCGCGCGTGCAGCGAGTCGCGCTTGCCGAGCGTGATCATGCGCTCGGCCAGCGGGCGCGCCGCCTTGGCGCGGAGCAGCGTGGTTTGGATGCGCTCCTTCTCGATCAGGTTGGTGACGAGGTTGCGCAGCGTGGCACGACGATGCGCGGGGTTGCGTCCGAGTTTGTAGCCCGATTTGAGATGTCTCATGTTTATGCTCGCGTCCGCGGACACGCCCTAGAGATTCGTGGTTTCCTCCGGTGGAGGCGGCGCCGTCTGGCTCGGGAGCGGCGGCCAGATGATGCGGCCGTGCTCGTCGAACTTCATCCCCAGGCTGAGGCCCATCTTCAGCAGGATGTCCTTGATCTCGTTCAGCGACTTGCGGCCGAAATTCTTGGTCTTGAGCATTTCCGACTCGGTCTTCTGCACCAGCTCGCGCAGGTTCTGAATGTTGGCGTTCTTCAGGCAGTTGTAGGAGCGGACGGAAAGCTCGAGCTCCTCCACCGAGCGGTCGAGGTATTCCAGGCGCGGATCGTTGAAGCTCTCGACGACTTCCTCGGCGATCTCGGGGGTCTCTTCGAAATTGATGAAGATGCTCATGTGGTCCTTCATCAGCTTGGCGGCCAAGCCGATGGCGTCCTGCGGGGTGATGGCGGCGTTGGTCCAGACCTCGAGCGTGAGCTTCTCATAGTCGGTCATCTGCCCCAGGCGGGCTGCTTCGACCGCGTAGTTCACCTTGCGCACGGGCGAGTGGACGGAATCGATGGGAATGTATCCGATGGGCAGGTCCTCGTCGAAGTTGCGGTCGGCGGCGACGTAGCCCCGGCCGTTCTTCACGCGCAGTTCCAACTCGAGCTTTCCGCCTTCGCTGACCGTGGCGATATAGACGTTCTTGTCGAGCACGGCGAGGTCCGCGTCCTCTTCGATCTTCGCGGAGGTGACCGGGCCAGGCGCGTCCACGTTGAGCGTGATCGTCTTGGGCTGGTCGGTGTTCAGCTTCAAAGGGACCTGCTTGAGATTCAGGATGATGTCCGTGGCGTCCTCGACGACGCCCGGAATCGGCGAGAACTCGTGGAGCACGCCCTCGATTTTGACCGCGGTGATGGCCGCGCCTTCAATCGAGCTCAAGAGCGCGCGCCGCAGAGCGTTGCCGACCGTGGTGCCCCAGCCGCGCTCAAAGGGCTGCGCCGAAAACTTTCCGTACTTGTCCGTCAGGGTTTCGGGTTCCGCTGCTAGCCTCTTGGGTTTCTGAAAGCCTTTCCACATCTTCGCTCTTCCTCCCGGCCCGCCCTGCGGCGGACCCTTGCAACTTTGCGAACACCTTGCTCACTTCGAGTACAGTTCGACGATGAGCTGCTCGTTCATCGGCGGCGTCTGCACGTATTCGCGGCGCGGCAGCGCGACAACCTTGGCCTTGAAATTCTGGCGATCGATGTCCAGCCAGGGCGCGACACCCTGCGTCTGAGCCAGGTTGCGCGCTTCGAGCACCATGGCGTTCTGGTGCAGCTTCTCCTGGAGCGCCACTTCGTCGCCCACCTGCACCAGGTAGCTCGGGATGTTGACTTTCTGCCCCTTCACGCGAATGTGCCCGTGCAGGACGAGCTGGCGCGCTTGCGCGCGGGAGCCCGCGAGCCCCATGCGATAAACCACGTTGTCGAGCCGGCGCTCCAGCATGACCATCAAGTTCGAGCCTGTGGGTCCCTTGCTGCGCACGGCCTTTTCGAAATAGCCGCGGAACTGCCGCTCGAGCAAGCCGTAGGTGCGCTTTACTTTCTGCTTTTCGCGCAATTGCACGCCGTAGCCGACCATCTTGGCCCGCCGCGCCTGGCCGTGCTGCCCCGGAACGAAGTTGCGCTTTTCGATTGCGCACTTTTCCGTAAAACACCGGAGGCCTTTCAGGAAAAGCTTCATGCCCTCCCTGCGGCACAGCCGGCAAACCGCCTCACGATGTCTTGCCAATTCGGTGTCTCCTTTTCCCGCCCTCGGAAATCCTTACACGCGGCGGCGCTTCGGGGGACGGCACCCGTTGTGCGGAACCGGCGTGACGTCCTTGATGGCGTTGATGTGCAGCCCCGAAGTCGCCAGGGCGCGCACCGCCGACTCGCGCCCCGCGCCCGGCCCCTTCACGCGCACTTCCACCGACTTCATCCCGTACTGATCGCGCGCCACGCCCGCCGCACTCATGGCCGCCTGCTGCGCCGCATACGGCGTGCCCTTGCGCGACCCCTTGAAGCCAGCAGACCCCGCCGAAGCCCAGCTCACCGTCCGGCCTTCCGGATCGGTCAGCGTGACGACGGTGTTGTTGAAGGTCGCCTGAATGCAGGCCACGCCGTGTGGCACGATGCGCTTCTCTTTCTTCTTTCGAAACTCCTTCTTTCGCTTCGAAGTCTTGGCCGGCGCTGCCGGAGCAGCAGCGGCATCCTGGAGTTCTTTAGCCACTGGATTCCTTCTCCTTTAGGATCCCTACTTGCGCGCCAGGGTCTTCTTCTTGGCGGCGACGGCGCCCTTCCGCGGCCCTTTGCGGGTGCGCGCGTTGGTGTGCGTTCGCTGGCCGCGGACCGGAAGGTTGCGACGGTGGCGCAGCCCGCGATAGCACTGGATTTCTATGAGCCGCCGGATGTTCATCTGCACTTCCTTGCGGAGATCGCCTTCGATGCGCCCTTCGGATTCGATGGCCGAGCGAAGGCGCGTCACTTCTTCTTCCGTCAGGTCTTTGACCTTCTTGGCCGAGTCCACGCGCGCCTTTTCGGCCAGCGATCGCGCGCGCTGCTGGCCGATGCCGTAGATCGCCGTCAGGCCGACCCACAAACGCTTGTTCGGCGGCAAGTCCACTCCCGCAATACGTGCCATTCCTTCCTCCCTGACCCTAACCCTGGCGCTGGCGGTGCTTTGGATTGGAGCAAATGACGCGCACCACGCCGCGCCGGTGAACGATCTTGCACTTCATGCAGATTTTCTTTACCGATGCTCGAACCTTCATTTCCGCTCCGGTTCTATTTGTAGCGGTACACGATCCGGCCGCGCGTGAGGTCGTAGGGCGAAAGCTCCACGGCCACGCGATCTCCCGGCAGGATGCGGATGAAATTCTTGCGCATCTTTCCCGAAATATGAGCCAGCACCTGGTGCTTGTTTTCCAGCTCGACGCGGAACATCGCATTGGGAAGGGGCTCGACGACCGTCGCCATCACTTCGATGGCGTCTTCCTTCCCGCTGCCTTCACCCGGCTTCTTGTCCGGTTCCGGTCTGCGTGGTTTAGCCATGCGCTCCTATCTCAGGTCCCGCACTTCCCTGCCTGCGCTTACCACACCGGCCCGGTCGCTTCCCTAGGCCGGGTCAGAATCCAGGGCCCTCTGGCCGTGACCGCAACGGTGTGCTCGAAGTGCGCCGAATCGCTGCCGTCGGCGGTCACCGCCGTCCACTCGTCGTCGAGCACCTTCACGCCCGGGCCGCCAGTGTTGACCATCGGCTCGATGGCCAGCACCATGCCTTCCTGCAGCCGCGCGCCCTGCCCCGGCGGACCGTAGTTGGGGAGCTGCGGATCTTCGTGCATGCGCGTCCCGATGCCGTGGCCCACGAATTCCCGCACCACCGAGAAGCCGTTCTTCTCGACCCAGCCCTGCACCGCCGCCGAGATGTCCCCCAGCCGGTTGCCGGGCCTCACTTTCTCGATGGCGTGCTCGAGCGACTCGCGCGTCACCTGCAAGAGCTTGGCCCGCTCCGGCGCAACCTTGCCCACAGGGACGGTCAGAGCCGCGTCGGCAAAGTAGCCGTCCAGCTCGACGCCGAAATCCATCGAAACGATGTCGCCTTCGCGCAGCCGCCGCGACGGCGACGGGATGCCGTGCACCACTTCCTGGTTGATCGAGGTGCACACCGAACCCGGGTAGCCTCGATAGCCTTTGAACGCCGCGCGGGCCTTGCGCTCAGCGGTGTATTCTTCGGCGACCGCGTCCAGCTCCTTAGTCGAAAGGCCGGGGCGAACCATGGTGCGCATCTTCTCGAGAGCGGCCCAAACGATCAGCCCGGCTCGGTGCATCTTCTCGAGTTCGGCCGGCGACTTACAGATGACCATTGCGTCCTTCCGCACGCTTCAGTACCTCGTGGAGTGCACGGCTTACTTCCTCAACGCTGCCCGAGGCGTCCACCACCTCAAGCGCATTTTCTCGCCGGTAGTAGTCAGCCAGCGGCTTGGTCTGCCTCTCAAACGCCGCAAGCCGCTCCTTCACGACCTCGGGCCGGTCGTCGGGTCGCTGCACCAGCTCCCCGCCGTCGCGATCGCAAATCCCCGGCACCTTCGGCGGGTGGTCGTCCACGTTATAAATCTCGCCACCGACGCGGCACGTCCAGCGGCCCGCTAGCCGCCGCAGCAGGTTGTCCTCATCGACACGGAACTCGATGACCAGCGGCTTCCCGAAACCCAGGCGCTCGAGAATGCGGTCCAGCTGCTCGGCCTGCGGGATGGTCCTCGGAAACCCGTCGAAGACCAACCCGCCCGCGCAATCGGGCAGCGCCAGTCGTTCCTCGACCATGCCCATCACAATCGGGTCGGGCACCAGCTCGCCGCGCTCCATGATCGGCTTGGCCTTGCGCCCGAGCTCTGTGCCGCGAGCTACCGCGTCGCGAAACATGTCGCCGGTTGAAAGATGCGGCACGCGGCAGCGCTCGGCGATGCGCTTTGCCTGAGTGCCCTTTCCCGCGCCCGGCGGCCCCAGGAAAATCAACGCCCGATGCGCCATGCTCACCGCCGACCCATGGAAATCAACCGCGACGCCCCCGCACGCGCCCTTTGCGCACAAATCCGTCGTAGTTCCGCATCACCAATTGCGCTTCGAGCTGCTGCACGGTGTCCATAGCCACGCCTACTACAATCAGCAGCGACGTGCCGCCAAAATAGAACTGCACGTTCAAACCGTCGAGCACGAATCGCCACATGTGCTTGTCGAACCAGTCGCCTCCCAGCCAGAGGGGCAGGTGCTGCAAATGAATGCCGGAAATCAGCCATTCCGGCAGCAGGCAGACGATCGCCAGATAGACGCCGCCCACGAACGTCAAGCGCGTCAGAATGCGGTTGATGTGCTCGGAAGTGTTGCGCCCGGGGCGAATGCCTGGAATAAACCCGCCGTACTTGCGCATGTTGTCGGCCAGCTCGGTGGGGTTGAAAATGATGCCCACGTAGAAGAAGGCGAAAAAGACGATGAGCGTGACGTACACGACGGTGTAGAGCGGCTCGCCCCAGCGAATCGAGTTGGCGAATTTCTGAAAGAGAGGCGACTTGCTCTGGAAAATCAGCGCCAGCGTCTGCGGGAAGGTGAGCAGCGAGCTGGCGAAAATCGGCGGAATCACGCCGCCGGAATTGACGCGCAGCGGCAGGTAGGTCATCTGGCCACCCATGACGCGGCGGCCCATGACGCGCTTGGCATATTGGACAGGGATGCGCCGCTGGCCTCCCTCGACAAACACGATGAAAGCGATCACCGCGGCCATGAGGGCCAGCAGCGCCAACAACGCAATGCCCGTGAACGGGCCCCACTGGCCGTTTCTCGCTTTCACAGCCAAGTCCCGCACCGCATTGGGCAGCCCCACGACGATGCCAGCGAAAATAATCAGCGACATTCCGTTGCCGATGCCGCGGTCGGTGATCTGCTCGCCCAACCACATGATGAACGCGGAGCCGGTGGTGAGCGTCAGCATGGTCATCAGAATGAAGCGCGCGCCCGGGTGATAGACCAGCGCTTGCCCGGACAAATTCTGGTGCTGCAAGGTCTCGGCAATGGTGAAGGACTGAAAGCCGCTTAGAACAATGGTCAGATAGCGCGTGTACTGCGTGATCTTGCGGCGTCCGAGCTCGCCTTCTTTTTGCAGGCGTTCCAGGTAAGGCCACACGACGACCATCAATTGCAGGATGATCGAGGCCGTGATGTACGGCATGATGCCCAGCGCGAAAATCGTCAGCCGGCGGAAATTGCCGCCGCTGAACAAGTCCATCAAACCCAGAACCGATCCCTTCCCCTGCTCGAAAAGCGTCTGAAGCAGATCCGAGTTGATTCCCGGGGTGGGAATAAAAGCGCCGAGGCGATACACCCCCAGCAACGCCAGCGTAAACAGAACGCGATTACGCAGGTCCGGCGTGCTGAAAATGTTTCGAAACGCCTCGACCAGCTTCCTCATTTCAACACTTCGGCCTTTCCTCCGGCGGCAGCAATCTTTTGCTGCGCGGACTTGCTAAAGGCGTGCGCCTGCACGGTCAATGCGACTTTCAAATCACCGTCGCCAAGGATCTTCACTGCGCCACTCCCGGCGCGAATCATCCCGCGCACGAAAAGCTCGGCCGGGGTGACCGTTTCACCGGCGGCGAAGACGTTCAAGCTTTGAACGTTCACGACAGCGAACGTCCTGGGAAACGGGCTCGAGAAGCCGCGCTTGGGCAGCCGGCGATGCAACGGCATCTGGCCGCCCTCGAATCCCGCGCGGCGCGAATATCCGCGGCGGGACTGCTGCCCCTTGTTGCCGGCACCCGCAGTCTTGCCCATTTTCGAGCCCATGCCGCGTCCCACGCGCACCTTGCGGTGGCGGGAGCCGCGCGGCGGTTTCAAATTCGAAAGCGTCGGTTCCATAATCCTCTAGGCCTGGATCGCAACGAGATGGTGGACTTTGGCGATCATGCCGCGAACCGCCGGCGTATCCGGGCGCTCGACCACCTGCTGCATGCGGCGAAAGCCCAGGCCGCGAATCGTCTGGCGCATGTCGCGCGGGCAGCCGATAAAGCTGCGCACCCACTTGATGCGCAGCGTACCCGATTTCGTTTTTTTCGCTGTTTTCGTGGTCATGGTTACGATGCCACCGGTTCTTCGGCCGCCTTGCCGCGGTGTTCCGCGACCTTTGCGGCGTCCTTCAAATGCAGCAGCGCGTCGAAGGTCGCCTTGACCACGTTGTGCGGGTTCGAGGTGCCCAGCGACTTCGTGAGCACGTTCTGAATCCCCGCCACTTCCATCACTGCGCGAACGGGTCCGCCGGCAATCACTCCAGTTCCTTCGGGCGCAGGCTTCAGCAGAACTTCTCCCGAACCGTACCGGCCGATCACCTGATGCGGAATCGTCGAACCCTTTAGGTTGAGTTTCACGATGTTTTTCTTGGCCTGCTCGATGGCCTTGCGAATGGCCATGGGAACTTCGCGCGCCTTGCCCATTCCGAATCCGGCGTGGCCGCTCTGGTCGCCGACCACGACGAGCGCCGAGAAGCTGAGGTTCTTGCCGCCCTTCACGACCTTGGTGACGCGGTTGATGGCAACCACTTGGTCTTTCAGATTGGCGACGTTGGCTTCAATCTGCCGGCGCAGCGAAAGCGTGTCTTTCAGCTCTTGTTTCGGCATAGTTTTCAGAACTTCAGGCCCGCCTCTCGGGCCGCTTCGGCGAGCGCCTGCACGCGGCCGTGGTACTGATAACCGCCGCGGTCGAAAACGACCTGCTCGACGCCCTTGGCGCGCGCGCGCTCGGCGACAACCTTGCCCACTACTTTCGACGCCGCGACGTTGCCTCCGCCCTTGATGATGGCGCGGACTTCCTTGTCGAGAGAGCTCGCCGCGGCGAGCGTTCGGCCGGCGCGGTCGTCAACCACCTGCGCCCGGATGTGCTTGCTCGAACGGTGCACGCAAAGGCGCGGACGCTCGCTGGTGCCAACTAAACGCTTGCGCGTCCGTACGTGAATTCTGCGGCGGTGCTCCTCGCTCGATAGTTTCCGAATCGGTGCTGCCACGTTCCTTCTCCTTCGCGGCTACGCGGCCGCCGTCTTGGCGCCGGCCTTGCCGGCCTTCTTCTTGAGCCGCTCGCCGGTGAGGCGAATTCCCTTTTGCTTGTACGGGTCGGGGGGACGCAGGGCGCGCAGATTGGCGGCCACCTGTCCTACCTGGTTCTTGTCCGCGCCGGAAACCGTCAGATGCGTTTGCTTATCAACGGCGATCTGAATGCCCTCCGGAATCGGAAACTCCACCGGGTGCGAATAGCCCAGCGCCAGCACGACGTTTTTGCCCTTCACCTCGGCGCGGTAGCCCACGCCGACGATATCGAGTTCGCGCTTGAATCCCTGGGTGACGCCGGTGACGGCGTTGGCCACCAGCGCCCGCGCCAGGCCGTGCAGCGCGCGCTGCTCTTCGGTTTCACGCCTGGCCACGAGCGCCGAATCCTTCTGCTCGAACACGATGCCGCGCGGCAGGCGAACGCTCATCTTCCCCTTAGGACCTTGCACTTCCACCGCGCCGTCCTGGATCTGCACTTTTACGCCCGAGGGAATGGCCACCGGTTTGTTTCCAATTCGCGACATAGCTCGCTCGAAACCTCGCTCCTTGCGGTCTTCTGCCTACCAGACCTCGCACAGCATTTCGCCGCCCACGCCTTCCTTGCGCGCCGCCTGCCCGGTCATCAGTCCGCGCGGCGTGGAGACAATGGAGATGCCCATGCCTCCCACCACGGGGCGGATGTCCGCTTTCCCGACGTAGCGGCGCGAGCCCGGACGCGAGACGCGGCGCAAGTCGGTGATCACGCTGCGCCGGTCGGGCGTGTAGCGCAGAAACACGCGCAGCGTTTTCCGCGTCTTGGTCTCCTCAACCACTTTGAAGTTCGCGAGATAGCCTTCGTCTTTCAGGATGCGGGCGATCTCCACCTTGAGCCTCGAGGAGGGCAGGTCCACGCGCGGATGCTTCGCGCGCGCCGCGTTGCGAATCCGCGTCAGCATGTCGGCAATGGGATCGGTCGTCATGTTTCTCCTACCAGCTGGCCTTCACCACACCGGGAATTTCTCCCTTGAGCGCCAAGCCGCGGAAACAGATGCGGCACATCTCAAACTTGCGGAGAAAGCCGCGCGGGCGGCCACAAATGCGGCAGCGGTTGCGCCGGCGAATCGCGTACTTGAGTTTCCGGCGCATCTTTGCGAATTGACTGTCTCGAGCCATGTTCTATCTCGCTCCTACGCCCGGAATGGAACACCGAGCAGCTTCAACAGCTCGCGCCCTTCTTCGTCCGTCCGGGCCGTCGTGGTGATGGTGATGTTCATTCCCTTGATCTTATCCACGCGCGTGTAATCGATCTCCGGAAACACGAGCTGATCCTTCAGGCCCAGGGTGTAATTGCCCCGGCCGTCGAACGAATTGGGCGGCAAGCCTTTGAAGTCGCGGACGCGCGGCAGCACGACAGCCGTGAGGCGGTCGAGGAACTCGTACATGCGCTCGCCGCGCAGCGTGACCATGCAGCCGATGGGCATGCCTTTGCGAATCTTGAAATTCGCAATCGACTTTTTCGCGCGTGTGATCACGGGTTTCTGTCCCGCGATTTGCCCGAGTTCGGCGGCTGCGGTGTCGAGGAGTTTCACGTTGGCGCTCGCTTCGCCCAATCCGATGTTGAGGCTGACTTTGGCGACGCGCGGCACGGCCATGGGGTTGTTGTACCCAAAGCGCTTCGAAAGCGCGGGCATCGCCTCTTTCCGGTATTTTTCGTGGAGCCTGCTAATCATGTCTGGCGCGTCCCCTAGTTCTCAAACGTCGTGTTGCAGCGCCGGCACGTGCGCACCTTGGTGCCGTCGGGCAGGGTGGTGTGTCCCGTGCGCGCGTGTTTCCCGCAGCCGGGGCAAACCAGCATGACGTTGGAAACGTGAATCGGGCCCTCCTTGTCGAGAATTCCCCCTTTGATGTTCTTCGACGGATTGGGCCGCGTATGCCTCTTGATGATGTTCGCGTGCTCGACCGTCACCGTGCGCTTGAACGGGTTCACGGAAAGCACTTTGCCGGTCTTGCCTTTCGAGCGCCCGGCCATGACTCTCACGGTGTCGCCGTGGCGAATTCCGAGCGGCGCGGCAATCGTTTTCGTTTCTCTCATCGCTACCACACTTCCGGAGCCAGCGAGATGATCTTGGTGAATTTCTTCTCCCGCAGCTCCCGCGCCACGGGGCCAAACACGCGCGTGCCGACGGGCTCGTTGGCTTCGTTGATCAGCACCGCGGCGTTGTCGTCGAAGCGAATGTAGGTGCCGTCCTTGCGCCGGTGCTCTTTGCGCGTGCGCACCACCACGGCGCGCACCACCTTTCCCTTCTTCACCTGGCTTTCCGGAGTCGCTTCCTTCACCGCAGCGGTAATGATGTCGCCCAGCCCGGCCGTCAGGCCCGCGTCTCCTCCCAGGGGAAGGATGCAAGTCAACTGGCGCGCTCCGGAGTTGTCCGCCACCGTCAGCCAAGTTCGCATCTGCACCATGCTCGTTCCCCCTTGACCCGCGGCTCAGGCGGTATGGCGCGCCGTTTGCGCGATCACTTCCTTGAGCCGCCACCGCTTCAGCTTGGAAAGCGGCCGCGTCGAGACAATGCACACCGTGTCCCCGGCGCGCGCTTCGCCGGTTTCGTCGTGCGCGTAGTACTTCTTGCTTTTCCGCACGACGCGCTGATAGAGCGGATGCTGGACGGTGCGCGTAACTTTCACCACAATGGTCTTCTGCATCCGCGCGCTGGTGACCACTCCGGTCAGTTCCTGGCGGGCCCCGCGCGGGTGAGCGGCGGGACCCTGGCCCGCGCCTGCCGCGCCGCCGTGAACTCCTGCTTTCGCATTTGCCATTACGCCTTCCTCGATTCTGCGGCGCGCAGCAGCGTCTTCACGCGCGCGAGGTCGCGCTTGGCCTCGCGCAGCTTCTTCAGCCCTTCCGATTGCCCGGTCGAGAGCTGAAAGCGCAAGCGGAAAATCTGGTCGCCCAGCTCGCGCTGCTGCACTTCGAGCTCGTTCGGATTCATGTCGCGAAACTTTTCCATGCGCCGCGCCACTAGAGTTCTCCCGCCCTGCTGACAAATTGCGTCTTGATGGGCAGCTTGTGCGCGGCCAGCTCCATCGCCTCGATCGCCGAGGCTTGATCCACGCCCGCCATCTCGAACATCACGCGCCCCGGCTTGACCACCGCCACCCAGCGTTCCGGCGGCCCTTTGCCCTTGCCCATACGCGTCTCGGCCGGCTTCTTCGTGAAGGGTTTGTCCGGGAACAATCGAATCCAAAGCTTTCCGCCGCGCTTGATGAAACGCATGATGGCCACGCGCGCCGCTTCAATTTGCCGGTCTGTAATCCAAGCCGGCTCGAGAGCCTTCAGCCCGTACTCCCCGAAGGAGAGCGATCCTCCGCGCCAAGCTTTTCCGCTGCGGCGTCCGCGCTGCTGCTTGCGGTACTTCACTTTTTTCGGCATCAACATGATGGCTTGGTCCCCGCGTTAGGCCTCTTTTTCCGCTCCGGGCTTGCCGCGCGCCGGGATCTTTTCGCCCTGATAGATCCAGCACTTCACGCCGATCACGCCGTAGGTGGTTTCCGCCTCGGCGGTGCCGTATTCGATGTCGGCCCGCAGAGTCTGCAGCGGCAGCCGGCCCTGCAGATACCATTCCTTGCGCGCGATTTCCGCGCCATTCAGCCGGCCCGCCACGCGCACCTTGATGCCCTTGCAGCCGAACCGCAAAGCCGAATCGACCGCCTTGCGCATGGCGCGCCGGAAGGCCACGCGCTTTTCCAGCTGCAACGCAATCGATTCGGCCACCAGTTGGGCGTCGAGCTCGGGCCGGTGCACTTCCTGGATGTCGATGTGCACTTCGCGGTTGGTGCGCTTCTGCACTTCATTCTTGAGCTTGTCGATCTCCGAGCCTTTGCGGCCGATGATGATGCCGGGACGAGCCGTATAAATGCGGACCACCAGCTTGTTCGCAGCGCGCTCGACTTCGATCGCGTCCACGCCCGCCGACTTCAGCCGTTCCTTGAGCTGCTTGCGCAGGAGGACGTCCTCGTGCAGCAGGTCGGCGTATTCGCGGTTGGCGAACCAGCGCGACCTCCACGCCTTGTTGTATCCGAGCCGGAAACCGTATGGATGTGTCTTCTGCCCCAAGAAGGCCTCCTACTTTTTCTTCTTCTGAACCTGCTGGGCCCGTTTTTCGAGGGCCTTGCGCGCCTTGCGCACCGCTCCCTTGACGCCCTTCGATGCCGCTTGCTCGGCCGCAGCAGCTGCGGCGCGGTGCGCCGCGGCGCGGTGATGCTCGGCCACCTGGACGACGATGTGGCTGGTGCGCTTCTGGTAGCGGAAGCCGCGGCCCATCGGCGCGGGGCGCATGCGCTTCCAGCGCGGCCCTTCGTTCACAAAGCAGCGCGTGACATAGAGCGCGTCCACGTCGAGCGACTCGCCCGATTCTTCGGCCTTGCGCTCGGCATTGGCGATGGCGCTGCGCAGGGTCTTCTCCACTTCCCGCGCCACGCGCTTCTTGGTGAAGCGCAGCGTTTCGAGCGCGGTTTCCGCGCGCTGGTCACGAATCAAGTCGATCACCAGCCGCGCCTTCTGCGGCGAGACGTGCACAAACCGCGTATTGGCCATTCCTTCGATTTGTGCCGGTGTCGCAGTCGCCATGAGTTCCCGCCTCTACGCTTTGGGCGCCGGAGCCGCACCACCGCCGCCAGGCGCAGCGCCCGCCGGAGCCGCTCCGCCCGGCGCGGGAGCCGCGGCGGCCGCGCTCTCCAGCGCGGCCTTCACGGCGTGGCCTTTGAAGACGCGCGTGGGCGCGAATTCCCCCAGTTTGTGCCCCACCATCTGCTCGGTGATGTACACGGGGATGAACTTCTTCCCGTTGTGCACGGCGATCGTGTGTCCCACCATTTCGGGAAGAATCGTCGAGCGGCGCGACCACGTCTTCACTACTTTCTTTTCGTTTCGCGCGTTCAGCGCTTCCACTTTTTCCCGCAGCGGATCGTCCACGAACGGGCCTTTTTTGAGCGAGCGCGGCATCTTCTCTCTATTCCTCCACGCGGCGCAGCTTCACCCACTGCGCCCGCCGCATCTTCCGGAAGCCCCGCACGGGGCCCGGAACGCGGTGCGAAAGCGGGCAGAAGGGACAAACGAAACGCGTCCCCTGCGCGTTGGGTATCTTTTCGACGATCACGGCCCAGCCGGCCCGGCACAAACGGAACATCACTTGGGGCGGCGGCGTGAGTTTCGACGCTCTGGCAACGGGCTTGGCGGCCGGCTTGGCCGCGCGCCGCGGAACGGCTTTCCGCGCGCGGGCCGCGCGCCGCGATGCTCTTGTGGCTGTCATAAGGTGGCTCTCAATTCCCCGCCGCGCCGGATTCATTTTGCTCCTACTGTTTGCTGCTCGAAGCTTGGCTACTTGCGCCGTTCGACGATCATGCGGTCGCTGGGGCGCTTCTTGCGCGTCTTCGCTCCTAGGGTCGGAAAACCCCAGGGAGTCTGCGGATGGTTGCCCTTCACACGGCCCTCGCCGCCGCCGTGCGGGTGGTCCACCGGATTCATGGCTACGCCGCGCACCGTGGGGCGCTTGCCGCGCCAGCGCGTGCGGCCCGCTTTGCCGTACGACACGTTTTCGTGGTCGAGGTTGCCCAGCTGCCCAATCGTGGCCATGCAATCGACACTGAACTTCCGCACTTCGCCCGATGGCAGCTTCACCAGCGCCTCTTCGCCTTCCTTGCTCAGAAGCTGCGCGGCTCCGCCCGCCGCGCGCACCACTTGCCCGCCTTTGCCGGGGTACAGTTCCAGGTTGTGCACCATCGTGCCGGGCGGGATGTGCCGGAAGCTCAGCGCGTTGCCGGGAAGAATGTCCGCGCCTTCGCCGTTCTGCACCGTCATTCCCACCTCGAGTCCCACCGGCTGCAGGATGTAGCGCTTCTCACCGTCGGCATAGTGCAGCAGGGCGATGCGCGAGGACCGGTTGGGATCGTATTCGATGGCCGCGACCTTCGCGGGGATTCCGGTCTTGTCCCGGCGAAAATCGATCGTCCTGTAGCGCCGCGCGTGACCTCCGCCGCGATGCCAGGAAGTGACCTCGCCGTGCGCGTTGCGCCCGCCCGAGCGTTTCTTCGATTCCGTCAGCGCCTTTTCCGGCGATTCCTTGGTGATCTCGCTCTTGTCGAGCATGGTCAGGAATCGCCGCGCCGGCGTGTACGGTTTGAAAGTTTTCAGTGCCATGGTTGTTGCCTCTTGCGTCCGCCGGGGCGACATCGCCCCGCGGCCCAGCCTACGTTACAAGTTCTCCGCGTACTCGATCATCTTCTCGCCTTCGGCGAGCCTTACATACGCTTTCTTCCAGTCGCGGCGGTGGCCTTCGGCGCGGCCGCGGCGGCGGAATTTCCCGTGGAAGTTCGCGGTGCGGACGTGGTCCACTTTCACTTTGAAGATGCGCTGCACCGCTTCCTTGATTTCTGTCTTCGTGGCCCCGGAGATCACTTCGAACACGACCGTGCGCTGGGTCTCCTTCACTCCGAGCCCTTTCTCGGTGATGATCGGCCGCCGGATCACTTGGTAGAGCCTCGTCGCCATCGCTATTCCTTCTTCGCTTTGGGCTTGGCCTTCGCCGCTTCTTTTTTCGCGGCAGGCTTCCTGGCGGCTTGCGGCGCGGCCTCGGCCTTCTGCTTCGCGGGCGTCTTGGCCGGCGCCGCAGGCGCGGCTTCAATCTGCACGGGCACTTCCGGTTTCGTTGCCGAAAGCGCGCGGCTTAATTTGACCGCCGCTTCGCGCGAAAGCATCAAGCGGTCGTGCCGCAGCAGGTCGTATGGCTCGAGCCCGGTTGCGGGAACGAGGGTGACGCCTTCGAGGTTGCGGCTGGCGCGCTCGAGATTCAGGTTCGCGCCGTTTTCGACCAGCAGAATCGTGCTGGAATCCTTCTCGAGCTTGTCGAGCGCCTGGCGGAACGGCTTGGTCTTGTGCGATTCGAGCTTCCAGCCTTCCACCACCGTAAGCTTTTGCTCGGCCATCTTCGTCGAAAGCGCCGAGCGCAGCGCGCCCAGAATCATTTTCTTCGGCAGCGCATATTCGTAGCTGCGCGGCTCGGGGCCATGCACGGTGCCGCCGTGGCGCCAGAGCGGCGAGCGAATCGAGCCGATGCGCGCCCGGCCCGTGCCTTTCTGCCGCCAGAGTTTCTTGCCCGAGCCGCTCACTTCGCTCTTGTCTTTGGTCTTGTGCGTTCCGGCGCGCTGGCCCGCGAGATAGTGCCGGACGGTTTCGTGCAATAGGTGCGCATTCGGCTTCACGCCGAACACGTCGTCGGCCAGGTCGATCGTCCCCACCTTTTTTCCTTCCAAATTTTTCACGTCCACAGCAGGCATCGTCGTTTCTCTTGACCGGCCGCGCTACTTGGCCGGCTCCGCCTTGCGAATGAGAATATAGCTGCCCGCGGGGCCCGGCACCGCTCCGCGCACGAGCAGCAAGTTCTCTTCGGAATCAATCTTCACCACGCGCAAATTCTTCGCCGTCTGGCGTTGGTTCCCCATGTGTCCGGGAAAGTGCTGGCCCGGCCAAACGCGCGACGGAAACGAGCTGCCGCCAATGCCGCCCGGCGCGCGATGAAACATCGAGCCGTGCGTGGCGTCGCCGCCGCGATAGTGCCAGCGCTTGACGCCGCCCTGAAAGCCTTTGCCCTTGCTTACTCCGGTCACATCCACGTATTCGCCGACTTTGAACCCATCGACCAGCACGCGGTCGCCAGCCTTGGTTTCTTCCTTCGAATCCGCGATCCCCACTTCGCGGACGTAACGCATCGGCGCCACCCCGGCCTTCTTGAAATGCCCGGTCCTGGCTTTGTTCACCCGCTGCGGCTTGATGAACTCGACCAGGCCCAGCTGCAAGGCGTCGTAGCCGTCCTTGTCTTTCGTCCGCCGCTGCACCACCACGCACGGGCCCGCCTGCAAAACGGTGCAGGGCACGGCCGTGCCGTCGTCGGCGAAGACTTGCGTCATCCCGAGCTTGATTCCGAGTATGCCTGTCGCTCCCATGGCGCTTCGTCCCTTACATCTACTTCAGTTTCCTGACCGCCGGAGAGATCCCTTGCTCCGCTCGGGATGAAGCCGCAAACAATGCGGCGTCACTTGGCGGCGTGCTCCCGCCCAAAAGCCTTGATCTCGACGTCCACGCCCGGCGGCAAATCCAGCTTCATCAGCGCGTCCACCGTATCCGGCGTCGGCTCGAGAATGTCGATCAGCCGCTTGTGCGTGCGCATCTCGAATTGCTCGCGCGACTTTTTGTCCACGTGCGGCGAGCGAAGCACGGTCCAGCGGTTGATCACTGTCGGCAGCGGAATCGGCCCGGCCACGTCCGCGCCGGTGCGCTTCGCCGTGTCCACAATCTCTCTCGTCGATTGATCGAGAATGCGGTGGTCATAGGCCTTCAGGCGAATCCGGATTTTTTCTCCGCTGGGCATGGCTTACTCGAGGATCTCGACGACGGCGCCGGCGCCGACGGTGTGGCCGCCTTCGCGAATCGCAAACCGCAGCCCCTTCTCGAGGGCCACCGGGGTGATCAAACTCACCTCGCACGACACGTTGTCCCCC
>Ga0187846_10000450_pt1 | contig 24146 bp, 25 predicted proteins | sample TC_taG_FD_161473 | JGI IMG/M metagenome (GOLD analysis project Ga0187846, IMG submission 161473) | Biofilm microbial communities from the roof of an iron ore cave, State of Minas Gerais, Brazil - TC_06 Biofilm (v2) | ecosystem: Environmental > Terrestrial > Deep subsurface > Cave > Wall biofilm... | reverse complement strand
ATTCTATTGTTGTATGTGTCAGTAATGTAGATGTTACCAGAGTTATCCACTGCTATATTTCTAGGGAAAAAAATTTGATTATTGGCTGAGCTTTTTATTATAAATAGACTAGTTTTGACTGCAACCCATGTATTCACCGCTACTTGATGTACTACTGTCACTGTTGTAACAGTTTGAGTAGGGATGGTGCTTGTATCAGCGGGTTTTATTGGAATAATTGTTGTGGTTACGGTACCGCTATTAGCACTATTTGTAGTATCTGCATAAGCATTATAGCTTGGCGTACCGGTTATCATAATAGCAATAAATGTGATAAGAAAGGTTGCTAAACAGAGTTGGATAATTTGTTTTTTCATTTGGATTTTCGCCACAATTTCATATTGTCAAAAAATACACAACAAATAATTTTGTAATGTATGTTAAGGTAATTTGAGAGAGAAATATCATCTACAATTAAGATTGACTCTAGAGGACCATTGGGATAAACCCCATCTACCATTCTCTATGAAAAGAAGGAACTTTCAAATAAACCCGATCCTCACGTATATCTTATTTCCATTTTCGGAAGTGGAGTTACATATAAAGTGATCACTAAAGGGGTCAAAATAATTAACAACGGGCTAATTGGAGAATTCTAGTTTATATTTTCGAACTTTTTGTCATTTATTTATTTTGCCTACCCAACATGCTAAATTTGTAATATTCTAGTTTTCATACCCATCTTTAAAAACAAGCTTTAACAAAAACAATACATGTTTAAATTAAAATGTCAAGATGCAGGATTTGATTGCAAATTTGTCGCGAAGGGCAAAACCAAAGATGAAATTATGCAAAAGGCGGCAGAACATGCAATGAAAGATCACGGTATGAAGCAAGATGACATAACTCCAGAAATGAAGGAAAAAATTAGATCGTTGATTCACAAATCTTTATTTTAATTTAAATGCAGATAAAATAATTGTTGTGAAGCTGATCTTTGCAGAAATTAGGATTTGAAATATTGAGATAAACTTTTTGTATTCAAGTATTGCAATTAGGAAATATTTTATTTAGTTATTGTAAATTCTGAGAGTCAACTAATCTTATGACTCATATTATCCAAATCACCACCAAATCATTTGAAGTTTTTGCAGAGCATCATAATATTTGCATCAGAGCAGGACCTACCTTTGCGCGGCTTGTAACACAACCGGAGTTTAGTCACTAGCAGATGATCATCAACATTTAACATATTGTAATGAATTACGATTTGATACAACATTAGGATTTAGATTAGCCGGAGTTCAAATAGCATTAAGAGGATCTTCATATCTTACTAGAACTTTGTTTTTTAGCTTCTTCATGATTCTCAAAATAAGTATAATATTTTTAAGGAGTGAAAAGTTGATCCCATGGAAAAGATTTGCCTTTCTTTTTCGTTGTAGGCTTTTTTGCGAATATACCGTAGATAATTACTCCAAAGCCAATGAAGAACATTGCCATAAATCCTAGGCGAAGGTATGAAAATGCCTGACACAGCTGACTATCAAAACCAATCATAGAGTTTGGATTGTTTGCAGAAATTTGGCAGTTGTTTACGTAATTGCCCATCAAATAAAGAGAAACCAATCCCATGAATATGGTGATTATTCCGCCCACTATGAGGTTTGCATTCATGATTCGCTAATACTAAATATGGTTAATCAAGAGGTGTATGTAGCTAAAACATACTTTCATAATTCTAGTTGCATGTGAAAGGAGAGATAAATCCTAAAAGCCACTGCAAGTCCCAAACCAAAAAAATGTTCTCGCTGAAACCAATAAGAGGTACTATTTTAGCACTTGAATTTAATTGTCTAATTCCTTCGAGAACTGAAAGGCAGTCATGATGTGGCTTGTCTAAATCTAGCACAACAAGATCTGGTTTGAGCTTTTCATACAAGGCCAAAATATCTTTGCTATCATATTTTCTATCCATAGCCTGAATCTCTGCTGATCCCGAATACTTGTCATAGGCATACAGCGGGTCAAAGTTCTCGCATATTATCATCACGGTGTAAAATTCAGTTTTAGGAACAGAAATCGTTACCGCATTTGTTCTAATAGTAGATTCGTTCCAGCCTTTCTCGGATTTTTTTGAGCTTATTTCGTTCATGTTCAGACATAACTACGGCAGTTTATTAATAAAGCATTACCAAACCTTGTTAGTTAACAAAGTTAAGGGATTAGCGTCATTGTTAAGGACTAGCCTCTGATTCAAGAGCAGTCCAAATCTATTTCTTTGATTTTTAATTTATAATAAAACATGCTTTATTTGTTCAAGTAATTGATTATTTGTCCGGTATTTTCAAGCTTTATCTGATTTATCTCATGACTAATATCATTAAGATCATTGATCTTCATTAGGCTAGGAGTAACAGTATACAGCAAATCGTCTATGTAAAAGGACCTACCTCCCTCCGGATAATAATAGTACTGGTAGTCAGTTCCGTTGTAATGCTCCACTATTCCCTTTAGAGTAAATCCCTTGGCTGGATCAATTCCAAATACATAGAAACCACTCCAGTTGTTATTGATTGGTGGCATGGGTGGTACTATCTCAGGTCTGATTGGAATCATTGGAGAACCGTTGTTAACCGTTGCATTACCACTTTGAGCTCCACCTACTGCACCCACTCCCAATCCAGCACCCCCTGGAGTTTCAAGCGGTAATGGCTGTGGGTAATAATTCTGTTGCTTGATTGGTATAACCAGAACATCTTTGGACTTGTCAAAAAGGATAGCCTTGGGATCAGACAAGACATCTGAATCCGTTCCAGGTCCTCCAATCGAATACGAATCAATAGTAATTGGATTTGTGACATTGGAGACATCATATAGCGAAACTTTCACACCTAATGGCTCTACACCGCCATATTGGTTCTGCTGCGTTTCCTTTCCTATACCAATTATGTGAGTTTCATCATATGGGTGAAGATAGCTTGAGTATCCAGGAATCTTCAATGCACCCAAGATTTTTGGAGTGTCAGTTGAAAGATCTATTACAAAGAATGGGTCTACTCTTTGATATGTTACAAGGTACAGCTTGTCGCCCATAAATCTTGCAGCATAGATGGATTCATTTTGAGCAAACTTCTCTAGACTACCAACAATATTAAGCGATCCATCAAGAACGTAAACGTTGTTAGTCATTTGGCTGCCATTAATAGGGTCATAATATTCAGATGTCGTGGCAACCCTAAACCTATTTCCAAGTTCATCCATAGAGTACTGATTGAGAAGGTAACCTGGAACTTCGCCCTGAGCTACATATTGGATAGTTCCATCAGCAATAGAGAATTTCTGAATTACCGTCTTTCTCAAATCTTCCTGAATCTTGGCATCGTATTGGCCAAGTGATTTTTGGATCTTGTCAAAGAGTTGAGACTTGTCATTTTCTGACATTGTGTTATAGAAATTCTGCAAAAGGTCTGAGATCTTAGCCCACTTTGCAGCGGGATCCAATGAGCTGTTGTCAATAGATGTGATGTTAACTTGAAGGTCATCAGGTAGAAGAGGCACAACAGCTTTGAAAAAACGGTCTTTGTTGTACGCATCGCCACCATAGTATGGGTAATAATAATTGTAACTCTTCTGGTATGCAATATACATCGAGCTATTGGTAACATAGAGCGCATCTGTAGAACCAGTCAGAAATGTGGTCGAGTTTATCTGATCACTAAACATGTTAAACGAGGTTATTGTATCGAAGTTATAGTTTGCTTCGGGATTGGGAAAGTAATAGATGTTAGGAACCATTATTGTATTGGAAGATTCCCTGAGAACTGGAGGTAATGGATGAATATAATCTACGTAGCTGTTTGAGACAAGATAGACATAGTCTCCAATCATTCTTGCATTATAGAAGCTGCCAGTAACCTCGTAATTTTTTATTATGCTTGGATTCGATTTGACTGAGATATCAATTATCACTGCATGTGTGGTAGGTGCAGAGATCGTCTGTGGATAATAGTCATACTGAGGAATGTAATAATGGTCAACGTAATCGTCGTAGAATATTACGAGTCTGTCTTTGTTCAAAAACATGCTCTGAAGGTTCTGACTCTTTACATCAAGACCAACCTTTGAAATTATCTTGGCGGTATCTCCTGGATATGCATCAATTATTGTAAGCTTATCCTGCGAAATGATGTATGCATACTTGCCATCGTTTTTGAGAAAGTCTGGTTCGTCTACATTGGCTACTTGTATATTTGTAGTGGAGTATTCGACACCCGCCTTTGTTGTACTGGGTTGAGCTCCTTGAGGAGTTACGGGCTGTTGCTGTGAAGATGATTGTGGCGGTGCTGCAAAAGGAGCAGTAACACCTTGTTCCATCATTGCCGGAAACCTTGCATAGTTTTCACCTTGAGCGTAGCCATATTGGACAGCGCTCTTAGACATAGAATCAAGTAAAAATGCCTTCAGTTCATCAGTAGAGTTGAATTTTCTTAGATTTTGGTTTTGGGCTGATACAGTTGTTATTGAATATGATGGTGTTGTGGTTGTAGTCGTCACATTTCCAGTAGTTGTAGTTAGGGAAGATTGAGAAGAGGGTTGAGAAGAATTGTTATTGCTATTGGCATTTATTTCGCTGTGCGAGGTCGAAATAAATGCTAGTGCTCCGCCTATTGCTAATACAGCTGAAGCAATTATGATGATTGTATATTTTAGGTTGTTTTTCATTTAAGGAGTGCTTTATCAACGAGTACTTTGCTTATAGGGTTTGATTAAATCCTGATTTAACCGTAAAATTAAATAACCTTTATGGATAGCGATAACAAAAACCCTCTATGGACGAATACAAAGAAATTGACCCTGTCAGTCTTACAGAGAAAATAGAAATCATTTCAACTGAAGATGAAAAGATAAAATCAATTGGAGAATTATTGAGTGCCGATTCGAGCAGAACTATATTGAGATTATTATTTAATGAAAGGTTAACTGCAAATCAAATTTCACAAAAGACTGGGATATCGCTTCCACTTGTAATATATCATTTAAAGAAAATGCAAGAAATGGGTATTGTAAAAATTAGTGATGTTGGAAAAAATGTCAAAGCACAAGATATGAAATATTACACATCAACTAAATTTGCAATTGTGATATTGCCATCAACTCTAACAGAAAAAGCAAGAACAAGTAAGTCATTGTTTAATTCGTTTAGAACTATTTACAGATTTGCATCAATAGGGATAGCAGCTGTGACAGCTTGGTTTGTATCTCAGTACGCAGAGAATCAAGCGGCTCAAACAAGTTTGAATTCAAATCCAACTACCTCTACTACCACTATGGAAGCTGCCAAGAATCTAGGACAAGGACTTTCTTCAGCACCATCTGTAGTATCACCCTCAACGCCAGCAACTGCACCTGCAATGCCATCTGGTGGAGTATCCTCAACGCAATTACCACAAACCTCACCCATCCATGGACCTACGGGTTTGGAATTACAAGTGGATATACTATGGTCAATCATTATAACATTATCAGTTGTTATTGTTGGTCTAATAATTGAAAGAGTTTTGAGGGCACTCAGACATTAGATTTGGATAACTTATTTGTTTTTTGGATCAGTTTGTGGAACCTATTCTTCCCCAAGTTCCTTGTCGATTTTGTCTTTTAGTGACATATATCTTCTGAATCGTTTATTCCAATGCGAAAAGAAGGTATATTCTTTTATCCCAATGAAGAGCCAGATTCCTGCAAGTATAATAGAAATAATGACAAAGATAGTGGCTATTAAAACAATAACTGCAAGACGTTGAGTATTTTTCTGAGCCTGTAACTGAATATTGCCTAGGCTGAAATGTGGATGGCCCAGTAACAATCCTCCCATTATGATTGCAATAGGGGCAATTATAATAGAAGATATGATCAATAAGATGAATATGTATCTAGTAGTATTCATGTGAAAAATAAGATCATCTAGCACTTCGAACAAGTTTCCGGACTTCTCGTTACCGCCTTTAGGCTCTATGTTGTTTTTTTCTTGAGGATCATCTGGATTATCAGACATTTTAGTTAGAGAACCTCCTTGATTTGTATTTAAAACATTTCGCTAACATTGTTACTTATCAACACTCCTTTCTTTTCGGGGAAACATCTCCTCATATGGCTCCAAAATGTTCATACAAAATTGTCTTCCTTTCTCGGTAACTTTGAATTTTATGATTTTTTTGCTACCCCAAGCTTGCTCAGTTTTTGTTATGAATTCTTTTTTTTCCAATTTATCAAGTATGTCTTTATGTTTCATTAGATTAAGACCGCAGTAGCTTAGTAGTAAAGTTTGGTTCATCTCACCATGCTCTGTAAGCTTAAGTATGATATCTTTTCTTATGTAGATCCGATCACGGTATTCATGCGACAACTATCAGGATTTCTCACTGACTTTAGCAGATATTAAGTTTTTAGACAGAATTTCCACGCATTTTGTCAATAAAGAAATCATTAGTTAATTTTTCAATTCTATTTCGATTATTCAAATCGTATAGTAACAGTTACATGTTAAACGAATAATCCTTGTTCATATCTTAAGATCGTAAATAGTGTTAACAGTCATTTCCAAATTCAATTGAGGGTTTCATACGAATAGTGATAATATTCATAAAAAGGATTTGTTTATTAAAAATCAGTTCATATGGCAATAAAGGTGATACGAGATTATATTTTGCGATAATTGCGGAAAACAGAGTACAGTTGAAAGAAATTTTTGTATCCATTGCGGCAAACCAATCAAAGAAGTTGAGATCGTTCAAAGAAAAGGAGGGGTAATTAACGAAAAGCACGGGACCGACCTAGATCACCAGGATCAAATAAAACTCTTCAACTCTCATGTTCAAATGCAAAAACCCATAGAGGACAGGCTTGAAAATACTATTACTTACATTCTCAAATTCGCGGGTTTTGAAATTGTGAGAGATGTATTGGTAATTTTTAACGAAAAAACTAGTGAATATTATCTGGTGGATGTATTAGCAGAGGATAAAGACATCAAAATCTTTGTTGGCTTTAAACATGGAGAAAAGCTCCTTTTAGATGAAAAATTAACGTCATCACTTTTGAATAAATTCGATCACTACAGAAAGTCACAAAGTAAAAGGGTCATTTGGATAATTGCCACTACTGCAAAAAACCATGTCCAGTATAAAGAGCTTAGAGAAAAACTCCAAATGGCAGACTCATTTATATGGAACGGAAAATTTGCAGAATCGTTACAAAGTAAAATAATGGAGATTAGAAATAAGGATGATTTCAGGTCATATTTACTTGATCATTTAGAGCCCATCGAAGTTATTGTGGAGAGAGATAATGAAACAGCATTCACGTTTAGGTTTTCGTTCTACACAATATCTCCTGATGAATACATAGGAAAAAAATTTGATATAATAAACATCGTGGATGACATAAAATACAGTCTTAAAGATACAGCTTTCAGAGTCATTAATTATAATTTTGACGCAATATTATCAAGAAATGGAAAAAGAACAATCACGTATCATATGAAAATTGATTTTAGGATTGCAAGTACACCTAAACAGATCAAAGAACATGTTAAGAAAAAAGGTGGACTTTGGGCGAAGATAAAACGAGAAGATCCAAACTCTGTGGCTTGTAACACCTATGAAAAAGAGATACGAACGATACTATCAAAAGTTTATGGAATCAATTACTCTTCACGAAGCAATATTCTATATGAACAGATTGTTTTGGAGAGTCGCAGAATTGATAATTTTATGTGAACTGTAGTTTGATGATAATGAATATGGTATTATTAAAATCAAGTTTGAATCAGTTTTATGGTTTATTCTTATTTACGATATGTTTTTAAAAAATCAATTAACCTGTGAATCATTGGTATTTAAAAAATTTCTAAAGGGATTCTCAAACGTTGTTAAGAATAAAAAGGAGAGAAAAATCATACCTGAAAATCAAACTGAACCACTAGTGGCTGACACAAAAGATGTGCAAGTTTCTGATGCGATATATAAGGATCAGTCAAAAGTTTTAGACGAAGAATATGAAGATTCAAGGAATGAACCTACGACACAATCTCTTGAAAGTACTCCTGAAGGTATTAATGATCTTGAGTTCACAAAAACATCTGATCCCGAATTTCAAGATATACTTAACGAATTAAAGGCTAATTTCAAACCACGAGAAGTAGCAAATGAGGAACATCTGCAAGCACAGATCACATTGCATTTGCGAATGAAGTTTCAGGATAAAAGGATAATGCGAGGAAGTATCATAGAAGACAGTAGACCAGATTTTGTCATAAATGACAAGTTTGCCCTAGAGGTGAAAGTGCCACAGAGTACTGAAGTTCTAGAGTCAATGGTAAACAGGCTAACTCGTTACCGTCATACTTTTCCTCATGTTTGTTCAATAATAGTCGATGATGAAAATCTCAATATGACGCAAACGATCCTAGAATATGCGAGATTATTCAGGAAATATGATATTCAAATCATAATAATTAAAGGCAAGATGAAAGTCTAAAAAACAAACAATTTAGAATTTATGGTTAGAAAAAAGAAACCGTGGCCTTTAAATTATGAATATGAAAAATAATGTATTTGTCTCATGGAAAAAGTCAGCATTATAATTCCGGTTTTTAGAGAATCTGAATTTCTTGAAGGTACTTTATCCAATTTCGTTAATGATGTTTATACCAATAAAGAGATCCTAGTAGTAATCGATGAACCAACAAGAGAATCCGTAGAACTGGCAAAGCAATTTCAAGGATCCGTACTCTTCCTCTTGAATAAAAAAAGATTGGGAAAGTCTAACGCTTTGAATGCTGCAGCTGAAAAGGCAAGTGGTGACATCTTTTTCTTTTTTGACTCTGATAATTTGATTAAAGAAAATTCACGTGATATAATCGGCAGACTGGTTGATGGCATAAAAGGAAATGATATAGTAGAGTTCAAGATTGATGTTATACAAGACTCTGGACTTTCTAAAATGGTAAGTTTTGAATTTGCCAGCGCAAATCTGACCAATATTTTGTATTCCAGATTAGCGAAGAGAAAGCCAGTAATAGGCGGAGCCGCTTTTGCAATTAGAAGTCAAGTTTTTTTTGACATAGGCGGATTTAGAAATTTTATAGCAGAAGATTTGGACCTTGGCTGGCGGGCATTCGAAAGAAAGAAGTTATACAAACAAATAGACAGTATAAGAATATCCACCCGATCACCACCCAACCTATCTTCTTGGTTGACCCAAAGAACAAGATGGGCAGTGGGTACTGCGGAATGGTTTGTAAGAAGCTATAGATCCATCTTTATCGGATCGTTAAGAAACACATCGTCTGTTACAGTTCCTTCAATCTTCATACTTTTTCCACTGGCCGTACTTGCAGTCATAAACCTTTTTCTTTCCAACTCTATAGCAGAGAAATTAGGCATACTGTCCTTGCCCTTGTTGCTGCTAAAGATTCCTCAGACTACTGGCATAGCTCTGATATTTCTTTCTAGTATTACGCTAATGCGGAGCATCGTTATGTATGCAATCGGTTTTGTAGTTTCACTATCACTATCATATCTGGCTTGTAGATCTTTAGGACAGAAATTCAATCTTGGAGAATTTACGATATATTACTTTCTTTATTCTCCTTTTATGCTGTTGATGTTTGCCTACGGTTTCATACGCGTTTGTATACTCAAGAATCTAGGTCTATCGGACTGGAAAGTTTGAGAATACATCAGTATTATCCTGAAAATTCAGTCATGATTCTCAATTTCGTAAAGCAATGACTAAATTATTCATGAAAAAATTCTGTGTCTATTTGTCTATTTTGGCATCTTTTTGTGGCTAAAAATAAATTATACCCTATATGAAGGAGTGCATCTATGAAAGTAGGAGTTATTGGTGCATCTGGTTATGTAGGCGGTGAGATGCTTCGTTTACTTGTAAGTCATCCCAAAGTCGAAATTTCTATGGTAACATCAAGACAATATGTTGGCGAGTATGTTTCAAGAATTCAACCAAGCCTCAAAGGATTCATTGACATTACCTTTTCAGAATTAGATTATGACAAGTTGTCAGATAAATGTGACCTTATTTTCACCGCAGTACCCCATGGAACGGCAACTGAGATAGTCAAAGCATCATACGATCGAGGAATGAAAGTAATCGATCTTAGTGCAGACTACAGGCTTCATAACCCATCTGACTATGAAAAGTGGTATGGCTGGCAACACCCCCATCCAGAATTGCTTTCAAAGTCTGTTTTTGGAATCCCGGAGATTCATAGGGATGAAATCAGAAAAGCTCAACTTGTATCCTGCCCTGGATGTATGGCGGTAACATCGATCCTTGCGTTATATCCTTTAATAAAAAAAAATATTATTGATACTGAGCATATCGTCGTCGATTCAAAGATCGGATCTTCTGGAGCAGGTGCTGGCTCACTTGCTGGGACGCATCATGCCATGAGGTCTGGAGTTATCAGACCATACAAACCTGCGAAACACAGGCACACGGGAGAGATAGAGCAAGAGCTAAGTCAAGTTGCTGGAAAAAAAATCAAAATTTCTATGAGTCCGCATGCCGTAGATATAGTCAGAGGCATATTGTGCACAAATCATACTTTTCTCACCCAGCAAATAACTGAGATGGATGTATGGAAGATTTATCGCGAACAATATCAAAGTGAGAAATTCATAAGACTAATTCGGGATAAAAAGGGATTCTACAAATTCCCTGATCCCAAGTTCGTAGTAGGATCTAACTTCTGTGATGTAGGATTTGATATTGATGAGGACAATCATAGATTAGTAGTGCTATCAGCATCAGACAATCTGATGAAAGGGGCTGCGGGCTCAGCCATTCAGAACATGAATGTTATGGCCGGCTTCGATGAGATGGAAGGTCTCGCATACTCTCCCTTAACACCTGTGTGAAAAAATGATAACAATCAAGATAGGAGGGAGTGTAGTAGATGGTCTTCATCCTTCTACTATTTCTGATCTTAAGAAAGTATCACAAGAAGAAAAGGTAATTTTGGTTCATGGAGGCGGCAAAGAAGTAACAAGAATTTCAGAAGCTCTTGGAAAGGAACAGAAATTTATTGTGTCACCAGGTGGAATAAGAAGCAGATACACTGACAAAGAAACTGTTGAGATTTTCACCATGGTCATGTCAGGTAAAATAAACAAAATGATAGTAGGAATGCTGCAAAAAAATGGAATTAATGCAATAGGACTTTCGGGTATCGATGGCAAAATTATTCAAGCTGAACGAAAGAAAAGGTTGATCATAATAAATGAAAAGGGTCGCAAGATGGCAATAGATGGAGGATACACGGGAAAGATAAGAGGAGTAAATTCTGACCTTATAAAATCAATCCTTGACCTGTGCTATATTCCTGTAATATCACCAATTGCAATAAGCGAAGAGCATGAATTTCTTAATGTAGATGGTGACAGAGCAGCGGCATACGTTGCAGGAAAGACACATTCAGATAAGATACTCTTTTTGACAAATGTGAAGGGCCTTCTGATGAATAAAAAACTAGTCAAAAAGCTTTCCTTGAAAGAAGCAAAGGAAATTCTTCCAAAAATAGGCTTTGGTATGGAAAAGAAAGTTCTTGCAGCTACTGAAGCAATTGAGATGGGTGTCAAGCAGGCATTAATTGCAAGTGGTCAGAAGGAAAATCCCATATCATCAGCTATTGCAAATGACAATTGCACGGTGATTTCAAAATGACAGAAGACAAGTTCATGGGAAACATCTACCAGAGATTTCCTGTCACAATAGAACGTGGCCTTGGCGCCCATGTCTGGGATGTTAATGGAAAAGAATACATCGATTGCATGGGTGGATATGGTGTAGCCCTGATCGGACATTGCAACAAACGTGTTGTAGCTGCAATCAATAAACAGCTTGAAAAAATAATTACAGTTCACAGCTCTCTATACAATAAGACACGTGAAGAGTTTCTTGAAAATTTGATCAAGATAGCACCAAGAGGACTAAGCCAAGTTTTTCTAAGCAACAGTGGTGCTGAAGCAGTAGAGGCCGCAATAAAATTTGCTAGAAAGTTTACTGGCAAGAAAGGAATGATTGCAATGAATGGTTCATACCACGGCAAATCTTTTGGCGCACTATCAGTAACTTTTAATCAAAAATACCGAAAATCTTTTGAACCGCTTATAGATAAGGTTTCTTTTTCTCCCTTTGGAGATATCGAGGCGCTAAGATCGGCCGTAAGCTCTGATACCGGCTTCATAATATTAGAACCCATTCAAGGAGAAAGCGGAATTCATGTTGCTCCAGATGGTTTCTTACAGGACGTTAGAAAGCTATGCGATGAAAAGGGAATGCTTCTGATCTTTGACGAAATTCAAGCGGGTCTAGGCAGAACGGGAAAGATGTGGTCGGGAGAGCACTGGCATACCGTGCCAGATATTATGTGTCTTGCTAAGGGCCTAGCAGGTGGAATACCAATAGGAGCCACCTTAATGCGTCCAGATATACTAGCATGCGTAAGCAAAGGAGAGCATTCCTCTACATTTGGCGGAAATCCTATTTCATGTGCTGCAGGAATTGCTACAATTCAATCCTTAACTCAGGATGGATTAGTTGACAATGCTGAAAAAATGGGAAAGATATTTCAGGATGGATTAGAAAAGTTAAGAGAAAAACATAAAATAATCCGCGAAGTTCGCGGTAAAGGATTAATGGTGGGGGTAGAAATGAAGTTTGAAGTAAAGGACATCTTGTTTGATGGTATTGTAAACAGCTTGTTGCTTTTGTATTCAGGCAAAAATATACTTCGATTGTTGCCTCCTTTAGTCATTTCAGAAGATGATATTAACAAAGCTTTACAAACAATGGATTTGATATTACAAAAAGAGGAAAAGCGAAGAAATGTCTAGAGATAAAACGGATGAAACAATAATTGAAATGCTTAAAGAAGATTCTAGGATGTCATTTGTAGAAATAGGCCAAAAACTTGGACTTTCAGAATCAGCAGTACGAAGGCGGGTGAAAAACTTGATCGATGGAGGGACAATAAGAAAATTTACAATCGAAACGGGAGATGCAAACGCTACCAGTGCAATCATTTTGATTTCAGTGGATTCCGCAACAGATACATCAAAAGTATCTGCAAAACTGGCAAAACTACACGGAGTTCAAACTGTTTATGAAATTACTGGACAATATGACATTGCAGCAATAATTCGTGCTCCAACAATTACTGATATTAATGTCTGCATCGATTCATTACGCAAAGTTCTTGGGGTTTTGGACACCAATACGGTCATAATTCTCCGTACTGTTGCTTAAAAACGAAGTTCGGATCTTTTTGTAAAACTTTAACGAGAATCGACTCTAAAGCTCAATATTTAACCGATTTCTGTACGAATATGTTTATATTTATTTAGTTTTTGTACTATATTAGCAATGGATGATCCGAATTACTATGCATACCTGCATAACGAACTAGGAACAAAACCCAAGAAAATTCATGTTCTGGATAGTACTCTTAGGGAAGGCGAACAGCATCCTAGAGTGACCTTTTCAAACAAACAGCGAATCCAGATAGCTTGGATGCTTGACTATTTTGGTGTGGATCAAATAGAAATTTCACCAGTTGTATCAAATGATCACAAGGAAGCAACAAAAACAATAATCAAACAAGGATTACGAGCCGATATTGTTGCACATGTACGAGCTTTAAAAGAAGATGTTGATGTTGCACTTGATTGCGATGCCACTTGGATGGCAACATACCTTGGCATTTCTGATATTCATCTAAAGGATAAGCTGCGTATTACAAGGGAAGAAGCTTTAAGGAGAGCAGTTGAAACTGTCGAATATGCAAAGTTACATGGTCTGAAGATGCGGTTTACGATTGAAGATGCAAGTAGAGCAGAACCTGCATTTTTGATAAAAATGTGCAAGGCAATAGAAGAGGCCGGTGTTGACAGAATCAGTATACCTGACACTGTTGGAATAATGCGACCAATTGGGATGTATAATCTTGTAAAAACAGTACATGATCAAATCAAAACTCCACTTGATGTCCACTGCCATAACGACATCGGATTTGCATTAGCAAATGCATTTGCAGGATGCGATGCAGGAGCAGATCAAATCCATACAACCATAGATGGAATTGGAGAAAGAACTGGAATTCCGGCATTAGCAGAAACTGCAGTGGCACTTTCCTACCTATACAAATCTCCAAATAATTTCAGATTGGATATGTTAATGGATCTCTCAAGACTAATTGAACAATATACAGAGATCAAACCATATGACTCTAAACCAATAGTTGGTTCTGCAGCGTATAAACACAAGGCCGGAACACATCTAGCTGCAATCCTCAGAAATCCTGCCGCATATGAACCAATAGAACCCAAAGTAGTGGGAAATAGACGAAGAATAGTTTTCGGTGAGCTCGCTGGGAAAAATGGTGCAGCCTATCTCATGTCACTTCTTGGTCTTGATCAAAATGAAGAACATGCCAAAGCAGTTGCAAGAGGTCTGAAGAGCTTAAGAATGGGCGACCTGCTCGAGATTCCGCTTGACGACAGACTCGAAAGAAAGATAATTAATGACACCCAAGTTAAGATAAAGACAGGAAAATAATATGAAGTGTTTAGAGTGTGATGCAAGTATCTCTCCACCAAAAGATTCGATGGCAGGCGAAATCATAACATGCCAAGACTGCGGGGCAAGTTTTGAACTAGCCAAAGGATCCTCAGGCTTTGAGTTGAAACCAGCACAAACTGTTGGTGAGGACTGGGGCCAGTGAATTCAGGTTTATCGATTCTTTACGATACCATACGGTGGGAAGAAAAAGCTCTCCTTGATGCGGGCAAGAAAAAAGGTACAGATATAAAAATGGTGGATTGTAAGAATTTATTTTTTAAATTGGACAAGACTAGAGAAAAATTCGATACCGTATTGCAGCGATGTGTTAGCTATTATCGTAGTCTTCATTCTACCGCAGCGTTAGAAGGAAAAGGAGTGAACGTAATAAATTCATTAGACACAAGCATCTTTGCGGGCAATAAACTCTTCACACATATGTTGTTATTAAAACATGGAATTCCCACTCCTTTTAGTACTGTCGCTTTTTCTGAAGAAGCTGCCCTTGAAGCGCTGGAAAATACAGGCTATCCAATGGTGCTCAAACCTACTGTGGGTAGTTGGGGAAGAATGATTGCACTATTGAAAGATCGCGATTCTGCTGAAGGCATAATGGAAAGCAGAGAAAAAATGTATCCTATCTACCAAGTCTATTATCTTGAGGAATTAGTCAACAGACCTCCAAGAGACATCAGGGCAATAATGATTGGAGATAAAGTAGTTGCAGCGATCTACCGATATTCCGGAGATGGACAGTGGAAGACAAATATGGCACTAGGAGGAAGAGCGGAGATTTGCAAGATAACCAAAGAGCTGGAGGACATTTGCATCAAAGCAAAGGATGTTGTCAAAGGCCAAATAGTAGGCATTGATCTTATGGAAAGTAAGGAGAAAGGGCTAGTAGTACATGAAGTAAATAACACAACGGAATACAAAAATACTGTTAGAGTCACTGGAGTAGATATTCCAGCTTTAATGATAGAATACGCAATGAAAACGAGAAAATAGGAATTGGACTCCACAATAACAGTAACACCAAGATTCTCAGTTAAGATGCTTGAAAAAGCGCTAAGACTATACACTCCATCGCTAGCTGAGAAACCTTTGGCAGAATTTTTGGCAGACAAGTGTGATGATTTAGGATTTGAAAACATACACATCGATGAAGTTGGAAATTTGATAGCAACAAAAGGATATGGTTCTCCAAAAATTCTACTATGTGGACATATGGATACTGTACCTGGTAAAATCAAAGTAAGAAGTGAAAATGGTTATCTCTATGGACGCGGTGCATCAGATGCAAAAGCTCCATTACTGGCAATGCTACTTGCTGCAGCTTCGATGCAAAATAACACTGGCTCGATCGTTTTTACAGCTGTAGTAGATGAAGAAGGAAATGCTACTGGGATCAAGAGCTTGGTAAAGCAAAAACTTGACATTGATTACGCAATTTTTGGAGAACCTAGCGGTATACGCAATATTACCATCGCATACAAAGGAAGAATTGCAATTAATCTCAAAGTAAACGTTGGTAATAGTGCACATGCAAGTGCACCATGGCTCGCAAAAAATGCCATTGACGAATCATATGTCTTTATCAATGCTTTGAAAAATGCCTTAGAAGCAAATCAGCAAGACAAGCCAAAAGGCATGATGCTAACTGCAACCCTAACTGAGATAAAAGGTGGAACAAGCCATAATGTAACAGCACTTGAGTGTGATGCCATAATGGATATTAGAATTCCAGTTACTATGAACTGCAAGACAATAGGTGAAAAGATTGCTACCACTGTACAAGAAGTGTCAAAAAAACAAGGAGTAAACGTGTTCTATTCAGTTCTCGATGAAACGGAACCCTTTGAGGCACCTCACAACTCACCACTTGTAAGGGCATTAACATTAGGAGTGCTTGATGTTGAGAAAAAAAGGCCGGAATTAATTAGGAAGACTGGAACTGGCGATATGAACATAATCGGAAATGAACTTAATATCCCTGTTGTAACATATGGTCCTGGAGATCCACATGCATCACACACCATTGATGAACGAGTTTCAATAGATGAATATCTTAGAAGCATTGAGGTTTTCAAGCATATGATGTACCATCTGAAGAGACTGCACGGAAAGCCAAAATAGTCAAGAGATAAGGTTCTTCATGCTATGGTTCATCGGCCTTGGAATTTCTGGTACAACTGGAATTGGGCTAGACGCAATCAAAATTTTACAAGAAGCAAATGTTGTATTCATGGATGTTTTTACAAGCCCGATTTCAAAGTTTGAAATTTCCAAAATAAAAACAATTGTCAAAGGCGAGTTAAAGATTGCAACAAGATGGATGGTCGAAGACGGAAAAACCATACTTGAAACTGCTAAAAAAAAGAATGTTGTCCTGCTTTCTTATGGCGATCCATTTGTTGCAACAACTCACATTGAGTTAAGAACGAGAGCTATGCAAGAAAAAATAACGACAAAAACAATTCATGCTGCGTCTGCTATCACCTCTCTCATAGGAGAATGTGGATTGCATAATTACAAAGTTGGCAGGCCCATCACTATGATGAAAGACCAACAATCATTATCAAGTGTTTATTATAGGATCTACAACAACCTGATATCTGGAAGCCATACAGTAATAATTTTAGAATATAATAATGACGCCTACTTTTTCTTGGATCCAAGGAATGCTATATCAAATCTCCTTTTAGAAGAGAGGGAGCAGAAACGAAATGTCATTGATGAATCAAGTTTCGCCATTGTTGCTTCAAGAATTGGAACCAAGAATCAAAAAATTACCGCAGGAAAATTATCTAACTTAAAACAAATCAAATTCGAAAAACCTCCACACAGTATTATCATACCAGGAAAATTACACTTTACGGAATTTGATGCTCTTAGGGTTCTTGCCAGATGTCTTGATGATCCATTTGATAATTCTTCAAGAGTTGAAAAAATTTCTGAACAAATGCTAAAAAAATATATTCCAAAGGCAAGAAAAGCATTAGAAGAGATAATAAAACAATTCAAGACAGATAAAAATATGAAGTTTGTAATAGAAAATGCGGAGCTTTATCTTAATGATGCAGAAAAATTCCAAAATCTAGGAAAGGACGAGCTTGCTATTCTATCTGTTGGATATGCCGAGGGATTAATTGACGCATTTCGTCTCTCAAGAGGAATAGATCCTTGGGCAGAGAATTTATAGATGAAACATAAAGGTATCTTGTTTTAGTGATATAATTGGATGCACTAGATAAGGACATTATATCAGCTTTGTATGTTGCGTCACTCTCTAAGTGCAACGCCATTTCTATTATTAGAAATAAACTTCCAGTAAATGCTGATCAACTAGAGACAAGAATAGATACAATGGTAAAAAATGGATTAATCGAATCAAATAAAGAAACACTCACAGATCTTGGTAGATCATCGCTGAGAGTTGTCTTGGCTGGAGGGGTCTTTGATATTATTCATCCAGGTCATCTGCACACCTTGAGAGCCGCAAAGACATTGGGAAATGTACTTGTTGTCGTTGTTGCGACTGACAGCACAGCACAGAAAATGAAAAATCGCATACCATTGCACAACATGGAATTACGTCGCGATTTGGTAAGTTCACTTTCAATGGTTGACTATGCTATGGTAGGACATGAAGGTGACATTTTCAAGACTGTGGAATATGTCAAACCTGACATAATTGCGTTAGGATATGATCAAATACACCAAGAAAAATTCATCACAGATGGTTGTAGGAAAATTGGCATAAATGTAAGCATAGCTAGACTCCAATCTCCTATTCCTGACATTAAGAGCTCAAAGATAGAAAATGAATATGGAACGTCAATTTATAGATTGTAATAATTAAATTGGACTTTTTTCTGTAGGTTATTTATTTTGACTCAATTGGTACTTGAATCAAGATCTCTGACCCAGTTAAGAGTCTGGCTCTTTTTTTGATATTTACTTGAGAAATTAATTCTATAATAGAATCATCATAGTGTGTTCGTTCTAGTATTATCAAGGCGGCATCAACAAGATTATTTACTCTAGCAGGATAGCATTTGACCCACCCATATGTTCTCTTCCCATCAGAAAAACCATCTATCATTATACCATGATAACCAGCAATAGAGCGCTTTGCCTCAACGAATTGTTTGCCATCTAACTTAACATTCAATGTACCTGGAAATGGAACGTATCCAAGTTTTGACTTAAATTGCCTTGTGTAGCCCTTCATTGACGTATAATAAGCCCCCTCACCCATTCCTGAAATCACTGTGCCTCTAAATTCTAAGTAAGATGGCGAAGACTCCAAGCATGACTTTAGAATGGAGAATATTTTTGTCATTTCTTCATACCCCTTTGTAGTTATTCTCACAGAAAACTTTTGACCACTTCGAATTCTCTCAATGTTTCCATCCTTTTCCAGCTCCATAAGGTGTTTTGATGCTGCCTGCTGCGATCTGTTTATACTTTTTCCAAGTTCGGATGTGGTCACGGGCACAAAGTTGTGTCTAGCACCCTTTGCTAAAAGCTCCGCTAGAGTTAGCATATGCTGAACCTTAAGATCGAACATTAAATTTTAAGCAACGCCAAGCTCTGTAAATGTTTTGAGTATCAGGCCGTCAGTTGATTTGAGATTAGCTACCCGATGACCTATCACATATTCAATGCCTGCTTGTTTTGCTGCATCAAGTAGTCTTTGAGTGATAATACCATCTAGGACAAGATATTTTATTCCGGAACCTGAAGTTAATTTTCCTACCACTTCGCTCACAGGTACTTTGAGGAGTTCATTAAGGCTTTCATCCAAAGCGACTGCTTCAAGTGATTCGTTTAGATCGGTGTAGACTTTTTTTGCCACATTTGCTATCGGTTCATCCTTAGGGTCTTTTAGTGTAGGCATTACTGTCTCCTTTTTCATGTCTTCTGCAGTATCTTTGAGAATCTCAACAATCTGAATTGGTGTTAATTCCTCCACCTCCACACCGTCAGGAGCTCGATGAACAACATCAACTTGAACTAATGATTTAAGTTCCTTGAGAATAAAGCCTCCAGCTCTATCTCCATCCAAGAATGCAACAACTTTCTTCTTTGAATTACAAAGATCTTTTATGGATTCATCTATTCTTGCTCCTTCTATTGCCAAGGCGTTGTCAAATCCTGCTCTTAGTAGATTAATTACATCAGCACGCCCTTCAACCAATATTATCCAAGGGGAATCAAAGATCCCAGAACCGCATGCAAGTTTTTCTCTTCCAAATGTTGTAAGTTTGCCTGAACCACCTACCTCTGAAACATCTTTCAACATTTCGTCGCCTTCGCTGATTGTTTTAGTTGACCACTTTTGCACAATTTCCTTTGCTCTGTCCACAATCTCTTTTTTCTTTGCAGAACGGACATCATCTATTGCTTCTAGTTTAAAATTTGCTTGGAAAGGACCCACCTTGTCTATGCTTTCAATAGCAGCAGCGATAAGTGCGGCAGTATTGATATCTGTACTCATTGGTAGCAATGTGTCGCCCTTTGTTTGGCTAGCCGTGGTCGTAGTGTTAACCTCTATCCTGCCGACCTTCGATACTTTTTGCAGCTCATTTAGGTTCATCTCTGGCCCCAGAAGTCCTTCCGTCTGGCCAAAAATTGCACCTATTATGTCGGCTTTCTCAACCAATCCATCGACGTCAAAGCTAAGCTTAACGTGATACTTGACAATTCCTGTAGCGGGCAATTCATAATCCTCTTAATTTCTGATCAACTAAGTTTCGCATTTCTTAGATATAAGTGCTTATTGGTAAGGGATGAAAAGTGGCCTATCCGCATACAGTGAGAGATCTTCAACATGCCTAATTTTTCCCTTAGTAATGCCAGCTAACTTTCGCATAAACGAAAGATCGATCTTGATTCGATGTTCTAGTTGTGATATGATTCGACCAGTAAGGTACTTTCCTTTTCTGTCCAAGTCAAGCATAAGAATCAATCTCTTGTTAAAAGCCATGGAATCCACAAATTTTGCCAATCCTTTGAACTTGTGAAATTCACATATCTTACCGGAATAACCTAGTTTTTTTAGTGCTACAACATCTCGTTTGCCTTCAACTACAACAATACTGTCTTTTGTTGAGTTCAATAAATTTATGAAATTTTGTAACTCAAAAATTTCTGACTCAGATATATCCACGAAACCATTTAGTATTTGAGGTATTAATTATTTTCAAAGTTAGATTTCATGTCAAATGTACTTGTGATTCAGAATACAAAATATGAAGGACTCTCAGGACTTGGTATGTTACTATCACAAGACGGCTTTAAGACCCACTTAATACTGGCAAAAAAAGAGAAGATTCCAGATCTCGTTCATTCCGCGGTAATAATCTTGGGGGCGCCAGAAAGTGCAAACGATGACTTACAATACCTAAAGGAAGAATTGAAGTTAATCAGGATTGCTGTTGAAAAAAGCATACCTCTGCTTGGAATATGTCTTGGGTCACAGCTTATTGCAAAATCCTTCGGAGCCAAAATTTATCCAGGAATTAAAAAAGAAATTGGAGTTTATAATGACATAGAGTTTGATAATATTTCCAAATCAAAACTCTTTTCAGGTATTCAGAGTCCTGCAACAGTTTTTCACTGGCATGGCGATACATTTGATTTACCTACTAATGCGGTACGACTTGCACATTCAAAAAGCTACAAAAATCAGGCATTTCAGATAGGATCGGCAGTAGGTGTTCAGTTCCATTTGGAGGTAGATGAAAAAACAATTAGACTTTGGATTGAAAAATCAAAAGACGAATTACGTAATATTCCATACATAGACCCCGATGAAATTATAAGAAAAATACCGCAAAACATTCATGCGATAGAAACCAACATGAAAATCTTCTATAAGAATTTTAAAGCCGAGTTTAATCTGTGACAAAAGATTAATAAAAAGATACTGAGGTTCTCGATTTTAGTTATGAAGCCATCAATATCTACCTGTTTAATAAATTTCATGGGATATGTTCAAAATTGAGTCAAGTTGTAAAGTTCTTTGAAGAGACTATTAACACGGATCATAAGGTGATCACAGAAGATCTTTCAAAGGCTATTTTGAAAAAATATGGGATCAAAGTTCCAAGCTATGCGCTAGTAAATTCTGCACAGGAAGCAGTAAGAGCTGCAAGAAAGATTGGGTTTCCACTTGTCATGAAAGTGGTTTCTCCACAGATTCTTCACAAGACTGATGTCGGAGGAGTAAAAGTTGGACTAGAAGATACTAAGGAGGTCAAAAAAACATTTATTGATATGTACAAAAGGCTTTCAAAAAAGAAAGGTGTACACCTCAAAGGAATTTTACTTGAAAAGATGGTTCCCCAAGGTGTCGAACTAATTGTAGGTCTGCAGAATGATCCACAGTTTGGTCCTGTCATAATGGTGGGTTTAGGCGGCGTACTGACTGAGATATTCAAAGATGTAGCCTTTAGGATGTTACCAATTACAAAAGAAGAGGCAAAATCAATGCTTGTGGAACTAAAAGGTAGCAAGATACTTCAAGGATTCCGTGGAAGCAAACCAATCGATTTAGATATGCTTGCAAACGCACTTGTACAAATAGGTAAGATTGGTGTAGATAATGCAGGTTACTTTGAGAGCATTGATTTTAATCCAGTGGTTGTCTATCAGAAATCATACTACGTAGTAGACGCGAAAATTCTTTTGCGACATGAATTCAAACAAGATGCCGTATCCACTGCAAAACCAAATGCTGAAAATATGGAGACATTTTTTACCCCAAAATCAGTCGCAGTCATTGGTGCTTCAGGAACTGCCGGCAAAATAGGCAATTCTGTCTTGGACAGCATAGCAAAACATGATTATCGGGGCAAAGTATATCCTATTAATCCAAAAGCTGATGAGATCTTGGGACTCAAGTGTTATCCTTCCCTTGATTCTATTACTGATCCTATTGATCTAGTGGTTGTCTGTGTTGACCTATCGGTTACTCCACCAATTCTGGAATTATGCGCGAAGAAAGGAATTCACAATGTTGTAATTGTTTCAGGTGGAGGAAAGGAGTTAGGAGGGGAAAGGGCTGCATTTGAAGCAGAAGTAAAACGCCTTTCAGAATTACACGAAATTAGGATAATTGGTCCTAATTGTATAGGAATGTTTAATGCGGCAAACAGGCTCGACTGCGCATTTCAGGGTTATGCAAGAATGATTCGTGCAAAGGCAGGGCCAGTAGCATTTCTTTCACAAAGTGGCACCATGGGAATTAGTTTCCTTGAGACTGCTGATTCATTCGGTTTGTCAAAAATGGTAAGCTACGGTAACAGGTCAGATGTAGACGAGGCAGACATGATTTGGTATTTGGCAGATGATCCGCAAACCAAAGTCATATCACTTTATGTAGAGGGCTTTGGAGACGGTCGCAAGTTTATTGAAACGGCTGAACGAGTCATGGCAGAAAAACACAAACCGGTCGTTATCTGGAAGAGTGGTCGAACTACCTTAGGAGCAAAACAAGCAGCATCCCATACCGGTTCTCTTGGTGGTTCAAACGCAATAATCATGGGAGCATTCAAGCAGGCCAGAATAATTTCTGTTGATAGTTATCAAGAGCTTGCAGGGGTTGTAAAAGCATTATCATGGCAACCCGCAGCTAAAGGTGGTCGAGTTGGTCTTGTCAGCAATGGTGCAGGTCCAATGATTGGTGCAATTGATCAATTTGAGAAATATGGATTAGAAATTGCCAAGGTTTCTGAATCAACATTGAAGGAAATGAAGGAGCACTATCCGCAGACCTATGTGATTGGAACTGGCAACCCTGTTGATGTTACAGGCGGTGCAAGTGCAGATGATTATAGGTTTGCAATTCAAAAGTTCATGGATGATCCGAATGTAGATATCATCATGCCATGGTTTGTCTTTCAAGATGACCCTCTGGAGGAAACGATCATAGATTATCTTGCAGAGTTTTCAAAAATGGGTAAAAAACCAATTCTTGTGGGTGCCAATGGAGGTCCTTACACACAGAAGGTCTCAACATTATTAGAAAATCGTCAGGTTCCAGTTTATGACGATATCAGAACGTGGGTGGCAGCTGCATCTGGAATGGTACAATGGGGTAAAAACAACCCTATAGGAGTCAAAGGATAGAAATGCCGTTAGTTAATGTTTCAAAATCAGATGGAATTTGTATTGTAAAAATCAATAGACCTGACAAGCTAAATGCCATGAATATTGATGTAGCCAATGAACTTATTTCTGTTTTCAGAGAAATTGATAATGATGATTCAGTCAAGGTCACAATTCTAACGGGAGAAGGAGAAAAGGCGTTTTCCACAGGTGCAGATATTGCATACATGTCTACCATTTCTCCAATAGAGGCGGAAGCCTATGCAAAGACTGGACACTTGTTGACTTTCACGGTTGAAAATTCAGTCAAGCCCACCATTGCCGCAATAAACGGATTTGCACTAGGCGGAGGTTGTGAGCTTGTTCTAGCTTGTGATATCAGAATTGCATCTGACACTGCAAAAATT
>Ga0187846_10000449_pt1 | contig 24152 bp, 20 predicted proteins | sample TC_taG_FD_161473 | JGI IMG/M metagenome (GOLD analysis project Ga0187846, IMG submission 161473) | Biofilm microbial communities from the roof of an iron ore cave, State of Minas Gerais, Brazil - TC_06 Biofilm (v2) | ecosystem: Environmental > Terrestrial > Deep subsurface > Cave > Wall biofilm... | reverse complement strand
AACATCAGGATGCCGATCGCCGTCAGGGTGCCCTCAAGCTCACCCGGCCGCAGTTTGCTGATTGCGCCGAAGGCGCCCTCAAAGTCGACAGCCCCGAAGGTCCAGAAAAGCAGCGCCACGCCGAGTGTGAATCCCGCGTCGCCGATTCGAGTGACGATAAACGCCTTCTTGCCCGCGTCGGAGGCGGACTGCTTGCGGAAGTAGAACCCTATTAGGAGGTAGGAGCAAAGACCTACACCTTCCCAGCCGACGAACATCAAGGGAAAGTTCGCCGCCGTCACCAAAACCAGCATCATGAAAAGGAAGAGGTTCAGGTAGCAGAAGAAGCGATAGTAGCCGCCCTCGAGTTCCATGTAGCCGCGGGAATAGAGATGGATGAGGAAAGCTACGAAGGTCACCGTCACCGTCATGACCAGCGTCAGGCGGTCGTACCACAGGGCAAAGTCGGCCCGGAGTGCTCCGACCTCGAGCCAGGTGAAGTAGCTATGAATGAAAGGAATTCCGTGAGGCGAAGCCTGAGAAAAGGCAGCCGCGCTTAGAAGGGCAAACACCGTGGCAAGCCCTGAGGCCCCACAGGCGATCAGTGAGACGAGCCAGTTGGGAAAGCGCCGGCCAAAGATGCCGTTGAGTGCCGCTCCGGCCAGGGGCGGAATCAAGATGAGTAGAAGCAGAATCTCCATAAGGTCTGCATCTCACATCTTCATCGACGCGACATCATCAATGGTCAACGAGTTGCGGTTGCGATATAGCGCGACGATGATTCCCAGACCGACGGCCGCTTCGGCCGCGGCCACCACGATCACGAAAAACACAAAGAGCTGCCCGTCGAGACTCGGCAGGTAGCGTGAAAAGCCGACGAACGCCAGGTTCACAGCATTGAGCATCAGCTCGATGCACATGAAAATGGTAATCACGTTCCGACGAACAATGAATCCCGCGACGCCGGTTACGAAAAGAACAGCACTTAACGCCAGGATGTGAGCAAGCGGAACCATGATAAAACCAGAAAGAAAACAGTGACGAGTGGCGAGTGACGAGCAACCCGCGGCAAGGGATAAACCCCGGACTAGCTCTACTCAGTTAACTCGTCACTCTTCACTCGTCACTGCTTTTTGGCCAACACCACTGCGCCTAGGATGGCCACCAGAATCAAGATCGAAGTCACCTCGAAAGGGAGCACGTAGGCGCGGAACAGCAGCTGACCGATCGGCGCCGGGCCTGAGTCCAGAGGCGTGGGTGCGGGTTCCCGGGGAAACTGCCGCCACACCACGAGCAGCATGCCTAGCAGGAAGGCGGCCAACATCGGCACCCCCAGCCATCGCACCATACGGCTCTCCCGCAACCTTGGCTGTTCCCGTCCGGCATTGAGCAGCATGATCACGAGCACAAACAAGACCATGATGGCCCCGGCGTACACGATAATCTGCAACATGGCGATGAACTCGGCTCCCAGCAGGAGGTACACGACCGCCAGCGCGCACAGCACCACGATCAGCGAGAGAGCGCTGTAAACGGGAGTGCGTTGCAGGATCACGCTCAGCGCGGCGACCACGGCAACTGCGGCCGAGATGTAAAACAAAGCAGCCATATAAGTCACGGGGTCCGGGATTCGGGGTTCGGGGTTCGGGACTCGTTCCCGGATGCCGGAAGCGAAGTCGGATGCGGCGTGGGTCGGCGAGCTCTCAAAGCTTGAATCAAACGATTTAGCATCTGGCCGACACTTTCGATTCTCGCCTGAAACTTCGCTGCGTGTCCCGACTGCAAATACTTCAGCTCGTCTGCGATGATCAGGTGCGTGTCCAGTTCCATTAGCGAGCCCCGCGCAATAGGAAGGCATTGAATATATTCGCGGGTTGAACCCCTTCCCCATCCCTCCGCTATGTTGGCCGTTACCGACACGGCCGCTCGCCGGACCTGGCTTGTGAGACCGAATTGCTCAATTCGCGGGAACGCATCCGTGGCCTTGTACAGGTCGATAGCTAGGCTCTTGGATTTTTGCCAGACCTCAAGCTCCTTACAGTTCTTCATGTCTCAGCCCCTCCAAGACCCTTGATTCAGCCTCCCGAAATCCGAATCCCGAATCCCGAACCCCGGCCTTTAGGGGCTGGCCCACGCCACGAAGAAGCTAGTCACCAGGACGTTCAGCAAAGCCAAGGGGAGAAGAAATTTCCAACCGAACGCCATTAATTGATCGTAACGGAGGCGGGGCAGCGTTCCCCGAAGCCAGATATAGAAAAATAAAAAGCAAAATACCTTCAGGCAGAACCAGAAGACCGGCAGCAGGACGCGCATCCACGAGGGGCCAAACACCGGACCCAGCCAGCCGCCAAAGAAGATCAGGGTCGCCAGGCACGACGCCGTAATCATGTTCGCATACTCCGACATGAAGAACATGGCGAACTTGAAGCTGCTGTATTCGGTGTGGTACCCACCCACCAGTTCGGTCTCGCCTTCCGGCAGATCGAAAGGTATCCTATTTGTTTCGGCGATGCCAGCGATGAAGAAAATCAAGAAACCCACAGGTTGCAAGAACAGGTTCCAGTGCGGCAGAAGCGAAAGCAGCCCACCCGAATGCCACGGTCGCGCCTGTTGCTCGACAATTCCGCGCAGGCTGAGAGTTCCCGCGAGCATCAGAACCCCGATCACGGCCAGACCCAGCGACAGCTCATAGCTAATCATTTGCGCGGAGGACCGCAGGCCACCAAACAGCGGGTACTTGCTGTTCGACGACCATCCTGCCAGGGCGATGCTGTACACACCGAGGGAAGTAACTGCGAAGACGAAAAGCAGTCCGACGTTGACGTCGGTGATCTGCAGCGGGACAGGCCTCCCAAAAAGGTTGAACGACTCACCGAACGGAATCACGGCAAAGGACAAAAGCGCCAGAGTGAACCCTAGCAACGGCGCCAGCCAGTACACGACGGGGTTGACTTCTGCCGGGACGATGTCTTCCTTAAAGAGGAATTTCAGTCCGTCGGCGAGGGGCTGCAGCAATCCGTGTGGTCCCACTCGGTAGGGCCCCCACCGTGCCTGGATGTGGGCCACCACCTTCCGCTCGAGCCAGGTCAGGTAGGCGACCGTTGTCAACACAATGAAAAAGACGAGTACCACCTTCACGATTGTCGTGACCAGGAAAAACTGTGTGTCAGAGAGTGTGGCCATAGGGTTTCCTGGACTCGTCCACGGAATTCAAGGCCCAACTGAACTGGCTGACGGTTCCCGAAGTGAATAGTGTATCCCGAGATGAGAAAACCAGATCCGGTCGCTCGAGCTGGGGTGGCATACCCTCAGCCTTGGTCGCGATCGCCCGGCCAACCAGCAAGCTGGGAAGGGCGATCGCATAGCCTGGTACCTTGGCGACGATATCCCGCAGGACGTCGTCAGGGGACCTGTAAGAAAAGGGCCGACGCAACTCGAGCGCTAGCGCTAACAGGATTTCCAGGTCGCTGCGGGTACCAGCCTTGCGCATGGTTTTCTTGAGCGCCTGGATCTCGCCGCAGGTGTTTGTAGTCGTCCCGGCCTTCTCCGCGAAGCTCGTTGCTGGAAGGACGACATCCGCCAACCCTGTTGTCTCCGTAGGAAACAGTTCCGCTACCATGAGGAAGGCTAGCTTGCCGAACAGGCTCTTCTCCAGCTTAAAGGTCCTGGCGGGATTAGACCCGAAGACGAGCAAGGCTTTGATCTCGCCGCAGTCAACGCCGGCGAAGATATCGCGGATGTTGCGGCCGGGCTGAGCGGGGATCTTTGCTGCCCAGGCGGACTCGTAGCGTTCTCTTGCCGCACCGTCAGAAACCGCGCCGTAGCCCGGCAAAGTACCGGGCAGCACTCCCATATCTGCCGCTCCTCGGGAGTTGGCATAGTCGCCCAAGGCGATGAACCGCGTTCGTCCGGGAAGAGTCAAACCCCAGCGTACCAAGTCTGTAACGGTCTCACCCTGAACCTCGTCGCCGAAAATGACGACCGTATCCGTTTCTTGGCGGAGCTGTTCGCCAAGCCCCTTAACGAGGTCGAGTCCCGCGGGCCCATCCGGAAACAGGTCGGCGGGGGGCATCGCGTTCGCCGCCAGGGCTCGCACGAGTTCGGCTTCGCGTCCCGATCTCACTGGCACAAAGAGTTTCGCTTGCCGCCTGGCCAGCTTGATGGTGGAACTGTTGACGACGCGCAGTCGCGCCCCGTGTTGCCGTACCGCCTGGCGAATCTGGTAGGCAAGGAGAGGATGCTGCTGGGTGGGGTCATTGCCCACAAGCACGATGCTGGAAGCCTCGAACACATCCCGCATGGCGGCGTATCGGTCGGTGGCGCCCGCGGTTGTCAGTGAGCGTACTAGGGAAGAGAAGTCCCCCGTGCGGTGATGGTCAATGTTGTTAGTCCCGAGTACGGTGCGAGTGAAACGCTGCAGGAGGTAATTCTCTTCGTTCGTCGTGCGGTTGGACCCGATGACGGCGACAGCAGCGGGGCCCTGTTTGGCCAGGATGTCTTTCACCCGGTCAGCCGTCAGCCCCAGGGCCTCTTCCCATGTCCCCGGATGTTGGGTGCCGTTGCGGCGGATCAAAGGCGCGGTCAGCCGCTTCTCGCTGTTGACGAAGTCCCAACCAAAGCGCCCTTTGACGCATAGAAACTCACCATTGATGCCGGACTGGTCCCGGTTGTTGGCTCGGATGATGACGTTGTTACGCACCGAGAGAGTGGTCTTACAGCCGTCGCCACAGTGGTTGCAGACGGCGCCTGTGTAAGTCAATTCCCACGGTCGCGTCTTGTAACGGTAGGTCCCGCTGGTCAACGCGCCGACCGGGCAGATGTCGATGCATTGCCCACACTCTTCGCATTCCAACTTATCACCGCGGTTGGGGATGATTTCGCTGTGCGCGCCGCGGAAGCCGATGCCGTAAGCATTAACGTCCATGCCTTCGTCGCAGACGCGGATGCAGCGGTAGCAGAGGATGCAGCGCGGCCAGTCATAGTACACAAGGCTGGAGAACTTCTTTTCTTCGTGGTGCAGCTTGGCTTCCATGAAGCGCGTCTCTGCGGCGCCGTAGCGGAAGACGGCATCCTGCAGTTCGCACTCTCCGCCCTTGTCGCACACCGGGCAGTCGAGAGGATGGTTAGTCAGCAGGAACTCCAACATGGCCTTGCGGGCGTTCTTAACCTCGTCGTTTCCGGTGCAAACCACCATCCCGTTCGCGACGACGGTGGTGCAGGCGGTCTGCAGCTTCGGCATCTTTTCAATGGACACCAGGCACATGCGGCAGGCGCCCTGCAGCGACAGCCCAGGGTAGTAACAGAAGGAGGGAATCTCGATGCCGACTTCTTTGGCTGCTTCGATCAGCAGGGTCTTAGGCGCAACCGTCACGGTTTTGCCGTCGATGGTGAGCGTGACAGTCGCCGGCGCGGTAACGGTAGTCTCAGCCATGATTTTCCCTTACGGGATTCGGGGTTCGTGATTCGGGGTTCGTTCTCGAAGCCCGGAATTCGGGTCTTGCACGCTGGGCCAGCGAGTTCTCAAAGCTTGAATCAAACGGTTCAGCATCTGGCCTACGCTCTCGATTTGCGCTTGGCAACATCGCCACTGCCTGTGCTGATTTCAAGAGGTTCTTCACGTCCGCGCCGAGCTCCTTTTAGTTGCTTACGCATCACCACTTCGAGTCAGTCTTGACGAACCCCGAACCCCGAATCCCGAACCCCGTTCTTTGCATACGGACAGGCGCCCAGCTTCAGGTGCTCTTCAAATTCGTGCCGAAACTTCTTCAAAATGCTGATGGTCGGCAGCGCGGCCGCGTCGCCTAAGGGGCAGAGGGTCTTACCGAGGATGTTGTAGGCAACGTCTAAGGCGGTGTCCGGGTCCTCGGCGAGTCCCCCGCCGCCATGGAAGCGGCCAAGTAACGTATTCAGCCAGGCCGTGCCTTCCCGGCAGGGGATGCACCATCCACAGGATTCGTGAGCGTAGAACTTCATGATGCGCAACGCTACCTTCACCATGCAGGTCTCTTCGTCGATGACGACTACACCACCCGACCCTAGCATGGAGCCGATCGCGGCGAGCGACTCAAAGTCCATCGGGGTATCCAACTCGCCGGCAGTGAGCAGCGGGCAAGAGGACCCACCCGGGATGACGGCCTTAACTTTTTTGCCTCCGGGTACTCCGCCACCGACTTCCTCAATCATCCGGCGCAGCGGGAAGCCCATCGCCAGCTCGTAGACGCCGGGTCGGTTGATATGACCGCTCAAGCAGAACAGGCGCGTGCCTCCGTTCTTGGGTGTACCCAACTTGCCGTACGCCTCGGCCCCCATCAGCAGGATGGCCGGAACGTTGCATAGCGTCTCCACGTTATTCACGACCGTGGGACACCCGTAGAGGCCCACCACTGCCGGAAACGGCGGCTTGACCCTGGGGTAACCCCGCAGGCCCTCGAGCGAATTCAGCAGCGCAGTCTCTTCACCACACTCGTAAGCCCCGGCCCCGGTGTGCGTGGCCAAGTCGAAATCAAAGCCCGAACCGCAAATTTTCCTACCCAGGTACCCTCGTTCATAGGCCTCGGCGATGGCCCGGTCGAGTATGTCCATGAGGTAGCGGTATTCGCCGCGGATGTAAATATACCCCTGATGCGACTGGATGGCGTGGCCGGCGATCGCAATGCCCTCGATAAGCTGGTGGGGGTCATATTCCATTAGGGGGCGGTCCTTGCAGGTGGCTGGTTCACTCTCGTCGGCGTTGCAGATCACATACTTCGGCTTGGTCGATTGCTTGGGCACAAAGCTCCACTTCATGCCGGTGTTGAAGCCTGCACCGCCGCGTCCTCGCAATCCCGAATTCTTAACCTCGTTGATCACCTGGTCCGGCGTTATGGAGAGCGCCTTCTCGAGCGCCTTGTAACCGTCGTTCTGCAGGTAGACGTCAATCGAGGCGGAGTTGGGTATACCAAAACGCCGGCTAATGACCTTAACCTCGAGCGGCGAACCTTTGACGTAACTCTGGTAGTCTGCCATACAGACTCTCTGTCCACAGATTACGCAGATTTCAGACTATGGCTCCGCATACGGGCGCAGCGTCCTCACCAGCTCATCTAGGATGGATGCTTCAGCGTCGTCCGTCACCCTGCTGGCCCCGAATGAAACGGTCGATCTGTTCGACCAACCCACTTAGTGCGGCTTGCAGGTTTACGTACCCGCCCGCCAAGCTCTCCAAGGCCGTCTCTATTCGGTCCATTCGCCCTTCGTGCTCGGCGAAGCGCTCTTCCGTGCGTCGCTCGAAGCGCTCGACCAACGTGGTCTGAACCAGCAAGTTATCCGCGATCTGGTTCAGCTTAGCTTCCAGTTCGTCCATTCCGCCTCCCCACCGTCAGTCACTTGTCCCTAGTCACTCATTCTTGGTTCTTGGTTCAAATCTCAGACTGACACCTTCTTGGATAGTTTTTACACATCCAATAATAATTACAGTCTTCGATACTGAGCGACCCTCTCGTTAGACAGATTGACATGCGCCTAAAAAGCGCTCCAGTTCTTTTTCTGTGAGATAGGCAGAATGATTCACCACAACAGAACGTGGGGGATCACCCTTCTTGATCCCTCGCTCATCGAGATAGCCGTCATATTCTTCAACGACCCGCTCCGTGTTGCACGCAGAGCAGATGTGGACAACGGTTACTTTGTCGAGGTACAGAGTAGGATAATCGGTGTGGTGACCACTCTGGTCCTCCCGCTCCTTCCTTCACCAGGCACTTCTCAAGCAGGTTGCGAGAGCAGCAATTGGGACACGCTCCAGGAACGACTGTTAGATAATCCTTCTCTGAAGGAGGGTAACGGCCATCGATGGCGCGTGATACCATCCGCCGTACTAATTTCCGTTTAAGAAAACGTAATAGAGACAATCGATCAAACAGCCCTTTCATTGGTCAGCCCTCCTTTATGTCCCCTTTCCAACCTTTTCAGAACAGGTGCGCTTGCCTTCATAACCAGACGAACCAGCAACAAAGAACCAAAAACTTAGAGCCAAGAACAACGGACCACGGACAACTGACAACGGACATCCTATTCCGTCCTGCCGCTTTTGAGCTGCTCAATCAGCTTGTCGATCTTCTCCACCGTCAAGTCCTCGTGATAGTCATAATTCACCTGCATGGCCGGCGCGCCGCAGCAGGCGCCCAGGCATTCCACCTCTTCCAGGGAGAAAAGTCCATCCGGCGTCGTCTGCTTGTGACCGATACCCAGCCGCTTCGAGCAGTGGTCGAGAATCTCTTCACCGCCGCGCAGCAGGCACGAGATGTTGGTGCAAACCTGCAAGTTATATTTCCCAATCGGCTTTCGGCGCAGCATCGAATAGTAGCCGATGTCTTCGATCACTTCGATAGGGCCGACCTCTACGCGGCGCGCGATCTCTTCCACCAGCTCGTCGCTGACGTAGCCGATTTCGTCCTGGCCAAACATCAGCAACGGAACAATCGCCGAGCGCTTCATAGGGTAGCGAGCGATCACCTGGTCGAATTTGGTTTTGAGTGCGTCCGAGATCATTTCTTGTCCGTAGTCCTTTGTCCTTAGTCACTTGTCCTCAGTCTAAGGGTAGCGCAGAGTTCGTGCTTTTCGAACTCTGCGGTTTTTCGTCCAAACAAGCCGCAGACTTTCTGAGAAGCGAAAGTCTGCGCTACCCTGTTACTTTGTCCTTAGTCACTTGTCCTTACTCATTTGTCTCTTTTTGTCATTTCTGGTCCCGAAAGACAAAGGACCAATGACAAAGGACCAAAAACAAAGAACCAGAAACCAAGAGCGAAGAACAGCCTTTATCTGTCAATTTCACCCAGCACAATGTCGATAGTTCCGATGCAAGCAACAACGTCAGCGATCAATCGCCCCTCGACCATCTTGGCGAGGGCCTGCAGATTGGCAAAAGAGGGCGCGCGCACGTGGCAGCGGAATGGTTTGGGCGAGCCGTCGCTGACCACGTAGAAGCCTAGTTCCCCGCGAGGCGACTCGATGGTCTGGTAAACCTCACCCACCGGAGGGTGGAAACCCTCAGTGACGATCTTGAAGTGGTAAATCAAGGCCTCGATGGAGGTCTTCATACTCTCGCGGTCAGGCATCACGATGTGAGGCGCGTCGGCCTTGATCGGGCCTTCGGGGAGCCCGTCCATGGCCTGCCGGACGATCTTCAGCGACTCCCGCATCTCCTCCACGCGCACAAGGTATCGGGCATAAACGTCGCCCTCAGAATGTGAAGGAATCTTGAAATCGAACTTGTCGTAGGCGGAATAGGGTCGCGCCTTGCGTGTGTCCCACGGCACTCCCGAACCTCGCAAAGAAGGTCCGGACACGCTTAGGGCCACAGCCTCCTTGGCGGTGATGGTGCCAATCCCCTTCGTCCGGCGCAGCCAGATGGGATTCTGGGTCAGCAAGTCCTCGTATTCCGTCAGGCGGTTGGGGAACTGGCTGATGAACTTTTCCACGGGCTTCAGCCAGCCCAGGGGCGGTTCGAGCGCCAGCCCGCCAATGCGGAAATAGCTGGTCATCATGCGCTGCCCGGAGCACATCTCGAAAACTCGAAGGATGGTCTCACGCTCGCGGAAACAGTAAAGCAGCACCGACATCGCTCCGATGTCGATGGCGTGTGTCCCCAGCCACACGAGGTGGCTCTGGATGCGCGTCAACTCCGTCAGCAGTACCCGGACCCACTGGGCCTTGGGCGGCGCTTCGATACCAAGTAACTTCTCCACCGCCAGGCAGAAGCCGAGGTTGTTGGAGAGGGGCGCAAGGTAATCCATCCGGTCGGTGAGAGTGATGCACTGCGAGTAGGTCTTGGACTCGAAGGATTTCTCGAATCCGGTATGGAGGTACCCAATGTCGTACAGGCAGCGGACCACGGTCTCGCCGTCGAGTTCGAGCACCAGGCGCAACACCCCGTGGGTGGAGGGGTGCTGGGGGCCCATACTGAGGATCACCCTCTCTTCCTGGCCGGGAACCTTTTCCAGGGTTACAGGCATTTAACGGTAGCCCTCAGTCGGATAGTCCTTGCGGAGAGGATAACCCTCCCAATCTTCGGGCAACACGATGCGGCGGAGGTCCGGATGGCCCTCGAAGTAGACCCCGAACAAGTCATAGACCTCGCGCTCGAAGGCATTGGCTCCGGGCCAGACCGGCACCACTGAGGCTACCCTGGGGTTGTCACCGGGAAGTCGCACCTTCAGGCGCAGGCTCTGGTTTGTCTCGATAGAGCAAAGATGATACACCACCTCGAAGCGAGGTTCGTTGGGATGATGATCGAGGGCTGTTACATCGGAAAGGTAATTGAAGCGCAAACCCGGCGCGTCGCGCAGGAACTCGCAAACCCTCAGCAGGCTCGGCAGCCGCACGAAAAGCGTCAGTTCATCGCGAAATGTGAGTGCCTCTTCGATGGCCTGGGGGTCGAACTGCCGGAGTTGTTGTAGAGCGACATGGTGTTCCAGATCGGCCGGCATAGAGCCCTCTGTTGTGAGTTCTGAGTTCTGAAAGCTGCACGCTGCTTAAGGCCCCTTTGACTCCCGAGTGGCCCGCGCCGGTTCGCCATTCACAATTCATAATTCAGAATTCAGAACTCAGCGGCTCCAGTCCAGGGCTCCCTTCTTCCAAAGGTAAAGGTATCCTGCCAGTAGGATGGCGATGAACAAGAACATCTCTACGAAGCCGAACCACTTCAGACTCTTGTACACCACCGCCCACGGATAGAAAAACGCCGCTTCGACGTCGAACAAAATGAAGAGCATGCCCACCAGATAGAAGCTGATGGAGAAGCGCTCGCGCGCGTCTCCCACGGGAGCGATGCCGCATTCGTAAGGAGAGAGCTTTTCCCGGGTGGGGCGCTTCACGCCGACCAGTCTCGACACGCCCAGAATTGCCGCACCCACTGCGGCAGCGAGCACAGCCTGAATGAGAATGGGCAGGTAACTTTGCAACATCGCACGGTCACAATGTCACAGTAAATTTATCCGATGTTCGCAGACCTGCCATTATGGGAGGCTCAAAATCTGCGTGTCAAGTTCTTTTTCCATGCCCACGCTCAAACGCGGCTAATTCTCGCATTGTAATTCTTGACTGGAGGTGGTCCCGGCGCTTCCGGGTCTTCCAGTTCGATAGTCGATCAAGCGTTGAAGAGCGGCCATAGAACGCCATCGACGCCTTCGAACGGTGGACCTGATGGCGCTAGACGATGCTTTGAAGGGTCTCGCCCGGCTTGATCCTCGGCAGAGCCGGATTGTAGAGTCGCGCTTCTTCGGGGGGTTGACTATCGAAGAGACGGCGCAGGGCGCTGAAGATATCGCCGAACACCGTGAGACGACAGCGGGCGACGGCCCGAGTGTGGCTGCACCGCGAAATGAGGGGCAGATGACTCCGGAACGCTGGCAGGATGTGCAGGGCGTGCTGAGTGCGGCACTCGAGCTCAAGCCGCAGGAGCGCCCGGGATACCTCGATCGCGCCTTGTCGGCGATACCTTGCGCCAGGAAGTGGAATCACTCCTTGCCTCCGCGGAGGGCATCGGCTCCAGTTTCTTGCGGTCTCCTCCACAGACAGGCCCACTCGCCTCCCAGGGCAGCGCACAGGAGGATCCGCAGGCGGCGGTGCGTGCGACGGCCATCTCCGTTCGTTTCCTGCTGGTGGGCCAAACAGTCTCGCATTACCGTATCCTGGAGGGGCTCGGCGGCGGCATGGCCGTCGTGTACAAGGCTGAAGACACCACCCTCGGCCGCTTCGTTCCACCTACGGCTACTCACGGTTTTGCCCTTCGGGCAATGCGGAACAAGGACAGCCACATAAGGTGATGGTGTACCCTGAACCCTAAACCCGGAAGCAACAAAAGAAAAACAAAAGGAGGGAAGGAACGTGATAACCAGAAAGCAGGAAATGCCTCTCCGCGCTCACCCGAGGGTGACGCTGGCAACTCGATGGTGGAGGAGGCTCGGCATTCTCTCCCTGATCTTGGCGGGGACCGCAGTTATGTCGCCAGCCCAGGATGAGCAGCCGTCTGCCGATTCGGGTGGAGATGGGCTCGTCGAAACGAGCGCCAGAGGAGAATGCCCAGAATAGACACCGCGAGCACCCCTACGGTGATGGCTTGCCGCGGCGTGAACCACTGGGGCTCGGTGTGGACCCTCATCGGCTTGCTCCTCGATTATCACCGAAGGAGTTTGGCTGGAGGCCGCAGCCAGACTCTCTTTCGGTTTTCCGAGGTTAGGCAGATACCAACTCCTCATTCACGCCCTTGAAATCGATCGCGAGGAGGGTGATGTCGTCTGATTGTCCTTCTCCACGGGCCTGCTCGGACCAGCGTGCAACACCATCGAGCAGGGTGTCGGCGAACCGATCTGCCGGGAGAGCATGGTTCTCTTCCACCATCCTCATGAAGCGGTCCATGCCAAACTCCTCTTCCGATGAATTCCTGGCTTCGACGATCCCGTCCGTGTAAAGGACGATCCTGTCGCCGCCCTCCAGCGACAACGGGACTGCGGAATAGGTTGAGTCATGGAATGGGCCAAGAAATAAGCCGTTTTCAAGAACCTCGGCGACGCTCCCCGAACTCTTGCGCCAGACGAGCAGCGGTGGGTGCCCCGCGCCGGCGTAATTCACACTGCTCTTCCCCAGGTCCAGAAATAGATAGGCGGCGGTAACAAAATGACTTTGGAACTTCCCAAAAAGTGCCCGATTCAACTCTGACAGGACGCGCACCGGATCGGAAGCATGCGCGGATTGGGCAGCGAATGCGGATTGGAGCATGGAAGCGATCAAAGCAGAAGGCAGACCGTGTCCGGACACATCCGCGATCAGAATCCCGAGGTGCTTTTCGTCGACCACGATGAAGTCGTAGAAGTCCCCTGCTACGGAGCTCATGGGGATGTAGCGGGCCGCGATGTCCAACCCCTGGATTTTGGGGGCCTCTGTGGGCAGAATGGCCAACTGAATCTGCCGCGCCATCTCCAGCTGACTATTTATGGCGATCAACTGCCTTGCCACCGTCTCGTGGGCCTCTCGCAGCAACAGGTGAGTTCTAACCCTCGCTTTGACGATCGGGGGCGAGAAGGGTTTATGAATGTAATCGACAGCCCCGACCTCGAACCCGCGGGTCTCATCCGCAACTTCCATCTTTAGCGTGAGGAAAATCACGGGGATGTCCCGCGTCTCCTCGCTCGATTTCAAGTGGCCGCAGACTTCGTAGCCATCCATATCCGGCATCATAACGTCCAGCAGGATGAGGTCGGGCAGCGGCTTAACTTTCGCCAGGTCCAGAGCCTTTGCGCCGTTAGTCGCAATGCGAATCTTGTAGTCATCCTTCAAAATCGAGTGCACCACGTGAATGTGGCTAGGATTGTCATCCACCACTAGCAAGATTTTCTTCTCATCTTCGCCGCTCATAACGCTCACTTCTTATCAGCTCCACATTCTCTAGCGATTTCGTTCAACTCGACGAGGGCTGCGTCGTACTCAAACCCGTTGACGGCGGCGCCCAGTGCGTCCAGTCGTGTCGTGTCAACACTGCCCCTTAAGATTTCAGCCAACGTGCGGTATGCGTCTGCAGCATCGGCGTCGCTTGCCTCGAGCAGGCTCCGAAGCCGTGTGACCATCGCCAGAGCTTCACCCCGATCGAATATCGGAGTGCCCTTTCCCCCCTGCTGCACCGGAGTTTGAGCTCTCAGAGCCCCTTGGATGGCTTGCACCTGCCGATCCAGTTCCCACGAAAACCCTTCAAACAGTACGTCCACATCGTCACCGGGCTCGCGTATCGCAGTCTGCAGCTTCCCGGCTAATTGAAATATGCCGTCCATCCCTAGATTTCCCGCCACACCCTTCACCGAGTGCGCCACCCGCTCCGCCAGCCTGCGGTCCCCGTTCTCTAGAGCCACTCCGATTTGCGCCCCGGCGCTACCCTGTCTGGCCACAAACTGACCTAAGAGGTCCACATACAGACGCTTGTTGCCCGCTACCCGTTCCAAGCCTCGGGCCACATCCACGCCCTCGATTTGCGGTACATTCACTTCCTCGTCGGTTCTTACGGGCTTGGCTGCCGGCTCCTCCGTCTTCGCCTGCCGTGATTTTGTCCAGCGTGCAAGCGTTGCGAAAAGCGCATCGGGATCGATCGGCTTCGCCACATGGTCGTTCATTCCTGCCTCGAGACAACGCTCAACCGCTTCCGCCATTACGTCTGCGGTCATGGCGATGATCGGCAATTCACGCAGCTCGGGTTTGGCCCGCAGGAATCTTGTGGCCGTGAAACCGTCCACTTCAGGCATCTGCAAATCCATCAATACGACGTCGAACTGAGGCGGCTGCTCGCCCCGGGTCAGGATGTCAACGGCTTCACCGCCGTGGTTGGCGATTCTCACGCTTGCCCCTGCACTCTCCAATGTTTCCCGCGCCACCTGTTGGTTTACTTCATTGTCTTCGACCAGAAGAATTCGGATGCCTCGGGCAGCGTGAGAATCAGTTTCCTTCTCACCCTGCGAAAGCTCCGCAGCCTCATGCCGGGCAAGGCCGAAAAGGTCCATCAGGGTATCATAAAGCATCGACGCGCTTACTGGTTTCTGCAGATAGCCCTCAATCCCTGTCTCCTCAGCACGCGCGCGCAGATCTTCCTGCCCGAAAGCGGTTACCATCACGATCTTGGGGTTGCGAAGGCGCTCGCCGCGCTTGATGATCCGGCTCGTTTCCAGACCGTCCAAGCCCGGCATGTGCCAGTCCATCAAGACCAACTGATAGGGGTCCTGCGAGTCAGCGCCGGCCAATTCTCGCAGGGCATCCTCGCCAGAGGAAACGTGCTCAACTCGGAAGGCGAACTGTTTCAATAGCTCGGTCAGGATTTCGCAAGCCTGAACATTGTCATCCACCACCAAAGCTCGGATACCGGCCAGGTCCGGGATGATCCTCTTCTGCTCGGCTATAGCGGCGCCGATACCGAACCAAGCGTTGAAGAAAAAGGTACTTCCTCGGCCCAATTCGCTCTCCACCCAGATGGAGCCTCCCATCAATTCGACTAATCTCTTGCAAATCGAGAGGCCTAGACCGGTGCCACCGTACTTTCGCGTGGTGGAGGTATCCGCCTGGCTGAAGGCCTGGAAGAGGCGGGCCGCCTCCTCCGGCGTCATGCCGATACCGGTGTCCCGGACGGAGAACTTCAGCTTCACCCGGTCCGGTGCCCGTTCTTCCATCGTGATGCTCACCACCACTTCGCCCTGTTCGGTAAACTTCACCGCGTTGTTGACCAGGTTGATCAGGATTTGACCCAGCCGCAGTGGATCACCGACCAGATTGGGCGGAAGGTCGTGCCGGGCGGCGATGAGGAACTCCAGATTCTTGTCATGCGCCTTCTGGCTAACAACGGTGGACAGGTTCTCGAGGACCTCCTCGAGGCGGAAGTCTGCCTTCTCCAGCTCCAGCTTGCCCGCCTCGACCTTCGAGAAATCCAGAATGTCGTTGATGACGCCGAGCAGAGCATCGGCGGCTGCCTTGATTTTGCTCAGATAGTCTTGTTGCTTCGGAGTGAGCTCGGTTTTCAGCGCCAGGCGTGTCATCCCCATGATCGCGTTCATGGGCGTGCGGATCTCATGGCTCATGTTGGCGAGGAAGTCGCTTTTGGCCCTCGTGGCAGCCTCGGCCGCTTCTTTCTCCGTCAGGAGTTCCGCCTCCGCCCGCCTGCGTTTTGTGATGTCTTCAGTCAACGCGACGACGTACTGCGGCTTTCCCACGGCGTCCCGGAGCAACGAGAACCTGCCGTTCGCGACGACGATGCCGCCGTCGCGGCGAATGAAGCGTTGTTCATACTCGTCCTGCTCGCGTTTTCCCTGGAGGAGTTCCGCGTAGCGTTCAGCGCAGGGAGCACGCTCATCCGGATGGGTGATCTCGTCCCATTGCTCCACGCGGCTTAATTCCTTCTCGGTGTAACCCAACATTTCGTGCATCGCGCGGTTGGAGGAATGTTCCCGGCCATCAACACTAAAGACGCTGATACCGATCTGGGAGTTTTCGAAAATCGATCGGAAGAGGCGCTCACTTGCCTGAAGCGCCTCACTCGCGCGCTTGCGCTCCGTGATGTCTTCGGTTAAGGAGGCGACATATTGCGGCTTCCCCGCGGCGTCCCGGATCAGCGTAAACCTCCCGTTCGCAACAACGATGCGTCCGTCAGGGCGAATGAAGCGTTGCTGCCATTCGTCCTTGTCGCGCCTCCCCTGGAGAAGCTCTGCATACCGTTCCGCACCCGAAGCTCGTTCGTCCGGATGGACTATTCTGTTCCATTGCTCCAGATTGTTGAGTTCCTCCTCGGAGCGGCCCAGCATCTCGTGGAGTGCCCTATTGAAGAAATGGCGTGTGCCATCAATCGAGAAGAAGCTGATGCCAATCTGGGCGTTCTCAAAAATCGAACGGAACAACCTCTCACTTTCCTGCAGGGCTTCCTTGGAACGCTTCCGCTCCGTGACATCCGATACCGTGACGACGGCCCCGATCACTTTTCCGTCTCCAAGCATGGGAAACGAGGAGTAGTCAACCAGGATCGGGGCGCCATCCCGCCGCCAGATGACCTCCTCTTCCAAACGGCAGCCCTCGCCCTTAAGGATCGCGCGGTAGGCCGGGCATTCTTCCACTGGGTAAGGGGAGCCGTCCGGCTTGTGGTGATGCACCAGCTCATGCATATTCCGACCCAACGCCTCCTCGGTTCGGTAACCGATTATTTGGCAGATGGCTCGGTTGACGAAAATACAGTTGCCTTGCCGGTCGATGCCGTAGATGCCCTGGCCGGTGGAGTCGAGCAGCAACCGCATCTGCTCCGTGACGCGGTTTCGTTCCTCTTCCGCCTGCCTACGTTGTGTAATATCTTCATTGAAACTAAAGACATATTGAGGCCTACCCGCGGTGTCGCGGAGCAACCTAAATCTGCCGTTAGCAGTAACAACTCGGCCATCTCGCTGAATGAAATGTTGTTCCCATTCATCCTTGTCACGTTCGCCGTGGATGAGTTCCGCATATCGTTCCGCGCCGGAGGCGCGCTCTTCCGGGCGAATGATTTCATCCCATTGCTCGAGCCGGCTCAATTCTTCCTGGCTGTAGCCCAATATCTTGTGCATGGATCTGTTCGATAAATGCTCTCCCGTCTGGATGTTGAAGATTCCTATTCCAATCTGGGCATTCTCGAAGATCGATCGGAAGAGCTGCTCGCTTGCCTGCTTATTCTCCTCGACCACGGCTGCGAGAACCATGAAAGGTGCTGCCGTGAAGAATAAGAAGAGCTGTAGAGATAACACGTTATTGAGCTGCCCCGACTCGATGAATGGACCTCGGCCGTGGGTTGCGCCCCAAATCGCCACAACGGCGATGGCAATCGCCGAAGTGCTTACCCCCGTTGATCCGAAACGCAAAGCGGACCAAAGCAGGAATGGCACGAGAGAATAAAGCAGTGCTCCAGAGCTGTATCTCCCAGGAGCGGCAAACGCGAGATATCCGAAAACCACCAACCCGGCGATGAGTGCGGCGGCTTCGAGGTAATAAGCGCGTGATTTCTGGCCCCGTGCCGGTCCTTGAGTAAACCAACCTAAGATAGCCGGCATCAGGGTGAGGCATACTATCGCCTCCGAAAAAAAAGCAATCCTCCAACTCACCCAATAGTTCCCGTTAGTGGCCAGCGCGACGAAGAATGCTCCAGCGAAAGGCGCTAGGATAACCGCGAACAACGAAAACCTGGCCAGGGCTCTTACACTGTTTAGCCGAGGCACCCCCCCGAAGGCATAGCTAAGACAAAGCGCGGCGATGAGCACCTCGACCGTATCAGACAGGATGAACAACGCAATCGAACGAATCGTCAAGCCGGCCTGTATGTCAAACAGAACAAGAGCTGCAAACGCCGCCGCCATGAGTATCGGCCACATCCTCCGCGGCACCAGCAGCAGTATGGACGCCAAAAATGCGTTGTTGAGCCAGAGCGGCCAGTCCCCCCGCGGACCTATGATCAGCATCCCTGAGAGTTTTGCTGCGCAGTAGGACAGGATGGCCACGAAGCACACTAGGATCACTGTATGCCACGAAGAATTCAGATTCACGACGCTCCAAGGGGAACGATTAGGCCCGGTTTCCATCACCTAACTCCGAGGTCGCGAGACTAGTCAGCACGTTAGCGACCGTGGCACGATTCACACGAGACATCAATCTCCGGCCACGCGGTCGCTAGCTTCCTTCACCAGATCCTCAATTATCGGCGAAGGCGTCGACTCAGGGAAGCGACTCGCACTCTCTGGCTATGAGTAGAGGACGCCAGCAGCCAACAGCAACGCTCACCAGAACCAGCTTGAGTTTGCGGATGCGAGTGTCCGAGCTTGCGAATCAGCCGCTACGGTTGGTTGAGGTCTTTATCCTCGTAATACTTCGTACCTTGCAGGGTCACCTGCAGGGCGAGGCCTTCCTTGGTGATCTGGTACACCCACACCCCCGGCGCAACCTCCTGCGCACCCGAGTAAGCAGCGCCCTCCTTATTTGCCTTGGCCGCCGCGTCAGCCTGTGCCGAACCCTCCCAGCCGGAGTCGATGAAATGCTGCAGGGCATTCTGGTTCTCGAACACAAAGACCACCCGATAGTCCTTCACTCCGACCCCGAGGCCCGCGCCGGCAGAGATCATCTTCATGAAGGTATCCTGATGAGTTTTGGAGTTCACAGCCAGGCCACTGCCATGCGCCGAGCTCACCAGGAGCACGTGCACGCCCATATTGTCGAAGACAGCGTATCCGGCCGACTTCTGGATATCCGCCCGGGCGGCGGGGTGAAGCTTGTACAAGTCATTGAGGGTCTCAGTCGCCATCTTGCGAATGTTGTCCCGCTTCTGCTCGTTCGTCTCCTTGGCCCTCGCCGCACCTGCACTCAACAGGGCTACGGCGAGAACCGGTACCACCATTATCCTTCTCATTTGCGCTCTCCTTTCACAGTGCCGCTCAATATCGAAACTGTCGATCCATCTTGGAAACTCGTTGACGACTTCACCATCCTGCTCGAAACCGAGCGCCTGCCTGATGATCTTCCCACGAACGATCTACGCATCATTTCTGGTCATAGGCGCCGGGACTGCACATCCTTAATCCCGCGTACTTGAATGTGAAAGGCCGGCGATGTACTGTTCTTGGCTCCAGAAGTCCTTCGCCCGTCGTAGAAGACTTCGGCCGATGTGTAAGGTGTGAATCGGAATTTGCCGGTCGTGATGTCATACTCGAGCGACAGGTCGTTTCGGTATCGGGTTAACTCGGTCTGCGAGTTTCTCCTGTTCCAGGTCCTGCCGTCCGAATGCCTTCAACCAATTCCCACCGATTCCAGACCCAGCTTGGGGGGGCCATTGGGCATTTCAGGGTCTCGATATTGTGAGCACCGGCGGCGTTATCGTTACACCAGGCGACGCGAGGGTGAAGAGGATCAGAAGAAAGGACAATCCCCGCTTGGATGCAAGGTCCTGATCGTCGACCCAAAACCAATTACCGCGGTACTGCACGGCTGCGAAGGCTGCTCTGGAGTCGGGCTTGTGAGCCGACGATTGCACACGGACGAGGTGCTGGGGACTAACTTCCCCGCTCGTTTCTGGCAGCACAGGTTTCGTGGCTCGGCCCTCCTGAAGGTCCGCAGGCGGGACCTGAACCCCCGCCGCGGCTTCAGCGAAGATACCCAATATGGTTCGCGTCAGAACGGCAATCTCTGTGTCGCTCGCCGGCAAGGCTCCGAACACGACGTGGAACTCCGTGGCGTTGGGACTGAGACCGAGCAATTCTCGGACCGCTTTCGCGGCAGCCAGCGCCTCCGGTTGTGGGTGACGAGGGCGAAAAAGGAATAGATGTTCTTCGCCGCCTTTCTCGGTCCGCACCCGAAAGCCCAGCGAGTCACTCAACTGCAGTTCCCTAAGCAGTTTCAGAACCTTGTAGAAATTAGGATCTCCCTGGTGCCGGAACACTTCTGAACTCGAACTGGCGTAGAGGCCGTTGATTGCCTTTACCGCCACCCCAAACACGGCGTCAATGGGCCAGCCAGATTGGACCAACTGCAGTAGGGACGCGGGAGAAATAGGTTCTAACATGCTCTTGGCGAACCTATCTCCGGTCATGAGGTTGTAGGTAATGGTGGGACTCTCCGCCCAACGCCCGAAAACGCCCGCGGCTGGCCCCGAGGGAGATCCCGACCAATCTGGGGTGTTGACTGTCGCCGACGCTTCGAGCGTGTACTGGGTGACCAGCTGGGCGATGTCCAAAAACACGGGAGGGTCCGCGTATCGCACCTTCACGAGGTTCGTCAGCATCTGCTCCTTCCACGAACTGGCGACGGCAGCGGAGTAGTCAAACCGATCGTGCGGGATCCTTTTGGGCCCGACCCTCAGCGCGCAGCCGTTTGAAAGCAGCGTGAGAAATGCCAGCAGGTAGACTTCGGCCTTCACCCTTGACAACGGCCCGTATGCCCGGCAGTAACTAATCGTCATTCGTAGCGTTTTCTTTCTCAGCTCCGAGCCGTTCAAGTTGCGCCGCCCGCCGTAAGCAGACCCTTACGGCGGGCGCCTTGCCATTTTCAACCGACTGCCTAGTTCCCGGTGGGCAGCGGAATGCTCACGCCTTCCTTTGCGAGCTCATCCCTTATCCATTGGAAGCGTTCGTAACCCGAGATGGTGATAGGACCTGTGTAACTCGCGCTTTGCAGCTTGCGCGGCGGATACTTCACATAGGTCGCCATCACTTTTTTCAACTCATCCCCCATGATGACGCCGATCCACGTGCGTTCCGTGAAGTTATTCATAAAGATGTCGTAGCGTTCCTGCGGTTCCGCCCTGAGGTCGAAGACCTGAGGAACCGTGGCCACGTACTTCCCGGCTCCCTTCCAACCGAGGTTGCTGTCTACGGCCAAACCGCCCGTCGGCGCCCCATCGTCACCCCGCAAGTTGAACACAAACTTGTAATTGTTGATTCGGATGGCGCCCGGGGTCAGCTCGTCTTCGGTAAAGTAGAACCAGGTGTTGCGCGCGCATTTTCCCGTGCCGAAGAAAATGGGAGACATATCATAGCTGTCGAAGATGATCGGCTTACCTTCGAGGTCATTTTCCGGTAGCTTTACACCCGCCAGCGCGGCAAACGTGGCCATGTAATCCGGGCCCCCGACGATGTCGTAATTCTTGGAACCGGCTTTGATTCCCGGACCCCCGGCAATCGCCGGGACGCGGTTCCCGCCCTCGCGCACCGTCCCTTTGGTTCCGCGGAAGGGTGTGTATCCGGCGTCGGGGGGTAGACGTCCTGCCACGCCCCGCCTCGCGCTTCGCAATTCCCGGGAGCACGAGCTGCAGAGTTCCTGACAAGCGGAACTCCGCGCCGCCCTTGCTTCGAGCGAATAGACCCGAGCCGGAACGACATGCATAGGATCTTTCGCCACATAGTGCCAAAATGACCGCAGCCAGTGCGAACGCTCATAGCGCGGCCGCGCGATTTGAATTGCAGCCATGTCAGTTGCTTGGGTTCGACAGGCTCTCCATCTCCTGCAAGCGTTTCAGTGCCGCTGCCGCTTTCAGCGTCATGTAGTTGATATTCCCAGCGCTCAAGCTGGAACCCTCCTGGAAAGGATATTGCGGAATCGTTGCCAGAAACTGCTTGAGCTTACCCTGTATTGGTACAAACAGCCAGAGGTTGTCTCCGTACCAGCGGATATAACTGCCCGACTCAAACGGCATGTTTTCGCATGGATCGGCCCGCAGATTCACGAGGAGCGGCCAACTGGTCACGACGCGCACGCCGGTGTCGATATTTCCGTTGACTCCCGCGAAATTCACCTTCCAGTCATTCCAACGCACGGCGTTGAGTTCACCACCCTGGCCGAAATAGAAGATCTCCTCCCGCGGCCCCTTCGCAGCCTCGCCCCTGAAGTAGGGCAGGAAGTTGTAGCCGTCGGCGTGGATCTTCCAGTTCTTTCCATTCGCTTTGTACCCTTTCTGCAGTTGGTCGACGATGTCCGGCACTCCCGCCGCCGCGAGCAGCGTCGGCATCCAGTCCTCTTGAGAAAAGATGTCGTTGATAATGGTGCCCGGCTTGATGACGCCCGGCCATCGGACGAGCATCGGTACACGAAAACCGCCTTCCCAGGTGCTTCCCTTCTCGCCATGGAATGGCGTGATGCCCCCGTCCGGCCACGTGACGGTCTCAGCCCCATTGTCGGTGCCATAGATGACGATGGTATTGTTCGTCAGTCCTTGATCGTCGAGCTTCTTGAGCATCCGGCCAACCATTTCGTCATGCTCGACCATGCCATCCGGATACAGGCCGATGCCGGTGCGCCCGATCGATTCCTTCTTCAGATGAGTCCAGACATGCATCCGCGTGGTGCAGAACCAGACGAAGAACGGCTTCTTGTCGTTCGCCGCTTTGTCGATGAACTTGCCTGCGGCTGCGAACAGCTCCTCGTCGATGGTGGGCATGCGAGCCACGTTGAGCGGGCCGGTGTCTTCAATTCTCTGCGTGCCGTCAGGGTTCGCCCATGAGTGGATGACGCCACGCGGCCCGTACTTCTTTTTGAAACCGGGGTCCTTTGGATAGTAGTAGGTTTCCGGCTCCTCCTCCGCATTCAGATGGTAGAGGTTCCCAAAAAACTCGTCGAAACCGTGGACGGTCGGGAGGTGCTGGTCGCGATCGCCAAGGTGATTCTTGCCGAATTGGCCCGTGGTGTAGCCCTGCTCCTTCAGAAGGTCGGCAATCGTCGGCGTCCAATCTGGGATGCCATGAGGCGACCCGGGCATGCCGATGGTCAGCAGGCCAGTACGGAACGGGTGCTGTCCGAGGATGAACGAGGCGCGCCCGGCCGTGCAACTCTGTTGGGCGTAGGCATCGGTGAACAGCGCTCCCTCCTTGGCGATGCGATCGATGTTGGGCGTCTTGTAGCCCATGATGCCAAGATTGTAAGCGCTGATGTTGTGTACGCCGATGTCGTCGCCCCAGATGACGAGAATGTTGGGCTTCTTCTGGGCGAAGGCCGGAAGACTGCCGATCAGTAGCATCAGAATCAGTAAGGCCAGATTCCAACCGCGCGAGATCTTGAGTGTTCGAACCACATTCATGGTTCCTCCTTTGTAGGCAGTTCTGAAAATCCCCTTCCGCCAAATTCACACGCGGTGTGTAGGGGTACGGGTCGCCGTACCCTTTTGGCCAATACCTGAAACTCGAGCAGGGTAGGGCAAGCCCTACCCCTACATTCAGAATTGGCCTCAGTGGACTTGCGCTCCACCGGGGAAGCCATTCGGACCCTTGCGCGACGGTCGCAGCATGCTTGCCTGCGCTTCGGTCAGCGAAGTACGCAACACGACGATGCTGTATCCGCGCAGGACCGGAACGGCTGCGTCGGCATCGCTGAGAACAGCAAAGATGGCCGACTCACCCGGGCGCAGAACGGCACTCAAGTCGCGGAGAAACTCCGGTGTGACCATTAGGGCGTGCCGCCACAGCGAGGCTTCGGCATTCAGCGCCTGGGACTCACTGGCATCCTTTTTGGAAGGCGGCTGGAGAGGGGCTGCCGGGGGCTGAACCGCGCCAAGAAGCCCTCTCCACGCCGGGGCTGAATCGGCAAAGGCCGGATCGAGCACTAGGCTGTGGCGGAGCCTTAACCGGCCTCGGGCGTCGACTTCCACCGCCACCGCATTCTCCAAGTCGGCCGTCCAGCCAAAATCCAGCCGCCGCAACTGTCCCAGAACCTCTTCGGCACGATATCGATCACTGAATCCCATAACCACAAGTTCGTTCAACCGCACGTCTCCCTTGCTGTCGCGAGAGCTTACAGACAAATCTCACCATCAATTACCACCGCTCCTGCGGGCAGAGACTGAGAGCTGTTTCCCAGCCCGGAACCGGCGGCGCCCGTACGGAGCGCCTGGCAGATTTTAGCTTGTTATGCTGCCTGCGTAGCCTGCCGGCGCCTAATCGACACGAAGAGGGAACATAGGAAGCAAGCTCTCTAGCTGGCAGAATGCTGAAAAATGGAGTGTCGTCCGCAACTCAAGTTGTTGAAAATGTTGTCGCGCGCTTAGCGGCGGGGCTGAAGAGACTGTGTGAAAACTGGATAAATCTAGTTTATCATTATGAATCATATTTGTTATAACTGTTGACTTTCATAGTATAATGTGGCCTTAAGGAGGCCACCATGAGATTCATTCCTTACAACCCCGA
>Ga0187846_10000448_pt1 | contig 24169 bp, 23 predicted proteins | sample TC_taG_FD_161473 | JGI IMG/M metagenome (GOLD analysis project Ga0187846, IMG submission 161473) | Biofilm microbial communities from the roof of an iron ore cave, State of Minas Gerais, Brazil - TC_06 Biofilm (v2) | ecosystem: Environmental > Terrestrial > Deep subsurface > Cave > Wall biofilm... | reverse complement strand
TCACAAGGGGCAATTGAGCAACCAAAGGGCAACAACTCCAGTTCACATCGGACATCCTCTTGCCTCCTCTCGTATTAGATCGGATGTTCTCTCAGTATACCATCAAGTAATCCCTCTTAACATCTAGCAGATCGACGACTTTGTGGAGGACTTGATCGATGAGGATCGTGCCATAGCGGCGGCCCCGTTTCCATGCGAAGTCGTCTACCCCTAACACGCGAGGGGTAGCAACCTCTGGTTCGCCACTTCGGCGCATGAGCCGAAGCAAGGTATCATGACTCACTGGCATGCTGAGCAACTGGGCGATCGCTTCACCCGCCTTCCCGCCAAGGGCAAACGCCACTTCGCTTAGGATCTCGCTTTGGCGCAAAGTGCGACGAGCATAGACGGGAGCACAGGTTGGCAATCGCTCTGCGAAAATCTTGCGTGGGCAAGCTGGATTGTCGCACCAGAATCGCCGTACCTGGATCATCCACTTCACCCGTTGCCCAGAACACGGCAGGTCGGCGAGCGTACGGATATACCGCGATTGGACGCGGCATGCAGCAGCCTGGCAGAGGGGACAACTGGCTTGAGAAGCAGTGGCTACGGCCAGGGCGGTAATGGTGTTTGTCACTTCATCGACCTCAACCTTGTCCAACACAAGCACTGTTGAATCAGGGAGCAAGAGCACTTGGACCACGGGGGAGACTCCTTTCTATCATCACCACGCTCAGTTCTGTGATGATGATAGCGTCTCCTTCCAGGCCCTGCTCTGAAAATCCCATAAAAACGTCTGCCGAATCAGCGAAAATGCGTATGACCCAGTTTTTCGTCGGTATTGACAGACACTCTATGATCTACATTCAACCCTATAGCGATCTCGTTTATGAGCACGGCACAACCCGTTACGTGAGTACCCCCGCTTTGCCGGAGAACAAGAACTCACTACTCATAACGCTTTCCGATTTACAGGTCTACTTAGACCAGTGGCTATCCTGGCGGTCCTTCGTCATGTCCGTTCCATTACAGCGCGGCTTTGGGCTACTACGCCGCCTCCGCCCTCTGTCCCGCACGCTAGCATTCTCGCGTCCTTTGTGGGTCAAGCGGTTGCAGAGTTCCCCAATTCCAGTCGAAAGTGTTCTAGCAACCCGTAGCATGTCTGCTATACGCCGGGTGGGTTGTGGTATACTGCTTTCTGTATCGAGCAGATCAGAACCCCACTTTGGGATAGTCCCCTCTCGACTCAATCGCGATCGGGGCAACCACCGTCACCTTTTGGTTCAAGCGTATCAGCCAATTTCACTTGTTTTGACTTACGGCGCTTCAAACACAGATTTCTTGCGTCAGCATATAGGTCGCAGGGGTAGCCCGAAACTTATCCGTTTGGCTACAGACGGTCGGTACATTGTCAGCGGGCTTCGTACCCTCAAGAGTGCCATTCTTGGGCGCACGCCACTTACCCCTAGCATCACTATCCAAATGCTGCTCTTACGAGCAACACTTTCGCCCGTTAGAGGGCGCACCTTGAGTTGTCAAATGTACTACTTGTCTATTCTGAGTGGAGCATGAAAAACGGAAAGGACTGCCTAGTGGCAGCGCGGCTTATATCCTCATGGCTAAAGCCAGAGGCTTTACGCTGCCAATTGGTAACTAATGTTAGATACGCCCTGTAGTTATGTTTTCCCACCCTGTAAATATGGCTTTATTTTGTGCATGAATGGAGTGTTTGATAATGGGGTCCGAGTATGATCCGACCGGAAAACAACGATAAGCACTTCTGAGAAGGTTGCTGAGCAAACAGCCCAGACTCCAAAGGCGGCTCTCGAATCCGTTTGGTGGAGGGCGCTTGTGTGATAGAATACAGGTTGTTTGACAGCTTTGCTGATGGAAGGTGCTACCTCATGGACACGCTTCATCCATTGAATACGGGCAACAGACTGACAGCGGCGACTACAGCCTCCCAGCTGATCCGCACGCCAGATCAGCGGGTGCGCGTCTTTGTCAGCTCGACGCTCGACGAGTTAGCTGCTGAGCGAGCCGCCGCGCGGGAGGCCATCACGCAACTCCATCTCACGCCCGTCCTCTTCGAGTCGGGCGCGCGTCCCTACCCGCCGCGTGAGCTCTACCGGGCCTACCTGGCACAGAGCGATATCTTCGTGGGCATCTACTGGCAGCGCTACGGCAAGGTCGTGCCCTCTATGCAGGTGTCCGGCCTGGAGGACGAGTACCAGCTCGTGGGCGCGCAACCGAAGCTGATCTACGTCAAGACCCCGGCTCCTGAGCGCGAGCCCCGCCTGCAGGCGCTGCTCGATCGCATCCGTGCAGAGAATACTGCTTCCTACCAGAAGTTCGCTACCCCTGAAGAGTTGCGCGAGCGCCTGGCCAACGACCTGGCACTCCTGTTGACCGAGCGCTTCACGGGCCCTCCAGAGACAGCGGTTCCCCCGAGGCTTGCTCCCCTGCCCATGCCGCGCAGTCCCCTGATTGACCGAGAAGAGGAGGTCGTGTTGGTGAGGGAGCTCTTGCAGCATGAGAACGTGGGGCCGGTGACACTGACCGGGCCTGGAGGTGTCGGCAAGACGCGACTGGCGATCCAGGTCGCCGCCGATCTCGCCTCCCAGTTCGCCGATGGGGTTGCCTTCATCTCGCTAGCCTCGCTCAAAGACCCGCAGCTCGTGGAACTGACCGTGGCGCGGGCGCTGCAGGTGTCCGAGGCGCCCGGCCAGGCGATCGGTGAGCGCCTGCGGGAGTATCTGCGGCCCAGAGAGCTTCTCCTGCTGCTGGACAACACTGAGCAACTGCTTTCCTCTGCTCCCCTGGTGACCCAGCTACTCGATGCCGCCCCACGGCTCAGAGTGCTCGTGACCAGTCGCGAGCCACTGCGGGTCCGCGACGAGCGGGTAGTGCCTGTCTTGCCGCTGGCGCTGCCAGACCCTGAGCATCTCCCTGACCTCGAACGCCTCTCGCAGGTCCCAGCGGTCGCCCTGTTCGTCGAGCGGGTGCGTGAGGTGCAGCCCGCTTTCGCGCTCACTGCTGACAATGCGCAGACCATTGCCGAGATCTGCCGTCGCCTGGACGGGCTCCCGCTGGCCCTCGAACTGGCAGCCGCTCGCAGCAATGTGCTGCCACCAGCGGCCCTGCTGGCGCGCCTGGAGCATCGGCTCCCGCTGCTCGTGCACGGAGCGCGGGACGCGCCCCAGCGCCAGCAGACCTTACGCAACACGATTGCCTGGAGCTACGATCTGCTTGATGAGGGCGACAAGACACTGTTCCGCCGCCTGTCGGTCTTCAGCGGGGGCTTCACGCTGGAGGCGGCCGAGGCCGTCTGCGTCTTCCCTACCGCCTCGACTGTGTCCTCGCCGGAGGCCGACGAGGTCCTGGAACAGCTGGGACAACTGTTGGACAAGAGCCTGGTGCAAGCGCAGCAGGGCAGAGGCGGGGAGCCGCGCTTCACCATGTTGGAGACGATCAGGGAGTACGCCACCGAGCAACTGGTGGCAAGTGGAGAGGCGGCTGCCGCGCAAGAACGGCATGCCGACTACTTCCTGCGTCTTGCTGAGGAGGCTTATCTCTCCATGTACCGCCCGGAGCGGGACGTGTGGATGGAGCGACTGGCCCGCGAGGAGGCCAACCTGCGCGCTGCTCTGGCCTGGAGCAAGGCCGACAAGAGCGCAGTCCAGATCGGGCTGCGCCTGGTGGGCGCCCTCTCCTTTTACTGGTGGATGCGCGGCTCTATACACGAGGGGCGAACCTGGCTGGAAGCCATGCTGGAGCGCTCCGATGGCGCCGATCGGAGTGCTGCACGAAGCCAGGCCCTCTATGGTGCAGGCTGGCTGGCCTGGGCTGAAGGCGACTATCAAGCGGCCTCCCTTCGCACGGAGGAGAGCTTGTCCATTGCGCGCGAGCTGGGAGACAAGCGAGCAATCGCCAACGCGGAATGGTTGTTGGGGTTTGTCCGGATTGGCCAGAGGACCAGCGCGGCGGCGCGTCCGCTGTTTGAAGAGAGCCGCACCTTTTACAAGGAGCTGGGGGATGTGTGGGGCGAAGCGATTTTGCTCTACTCCCTGGGCATGGCCGCCTATTTCTCAGGCGACCGCGCGGCGGCGCGTGCACACTATGAGGAAAGCTTGCGGCTCTTCCAAGAGCAAGGGGACGTATATGGAGTAACGTTACTGGTGTGTGCATTGGAGGCGATGGTCTTGCCCCAAGGTGACGAGGAAACAGCGCGCTCCCTGGATCAGCAGCTCCAACCGCTCTTGCGCGCCTCGCCGGATCGAGGCAGGCTCGGGATGCTCTTGATCAACATCGGGGAGAGCTGGCTGCATCAGTACGGGGACAAGGAACAGGCGAAGACGCTCTACAAGGAAGGCCTGCATCTCTGGCAGGACATGCAACAGGTGGACGATGGGCTCGGCATTGTCAAGGCGCTGGCTGGACTGGCAGAGGTGGCGGAAGCACAGGGGCAAGCAGAGCGAGCAGGGCGGCTATTCGGGGCCGCTGACCGCCTGCTCCCATCCACCAATCTCCACCGAGATGACCTGAACAGACGCGTAGCTGCAGCTCGCGAGCACCTGGATGCGGCAGCGTTTACGGCCGGCTGGACTGCCGGGCAGGCGATGACAGAGGAGCAGGCAGTCACCGATGCGTTACAGGACGCCTAGTGGATGGTGCCACCGTTGGTGCACGCAAGGTGCTGTTCAGAGCATGCACCAACCCAGTCCAAGAGCCCCAAAGGCTTCGTTTCTGGCTGTTACTCTTGTCATAAACGTCAAAAATGCCTGTCTGCTACGAGCTTTCTACCCTTATCGTTGTTTTCCGGTCTATTCATACTCGGACCCCATATAGCATTCTCTTGATACTGATGTGCTATCCATAGTTTCCAAAACGTATCATAAAACGATTGAAAAACAAGTAAATAAGACTTTGATTTCTGGAACGAGTTTGTGAGACTAAAGACGAGTTTCCTTCTCTCAGTCTGTTGATAAAACTGCTTGCTTGTATCAACAAATGGCCCAGCCTGTTGAAAAACTCCTTGCTGAGCTTACAAGGGACCAATGAGAGGACATTTCCTAACCATCGAGCGTCTAGCTGTAATTCAACAGATCAGCTTCATGCATCAAATGTTGTAAAATGAACTGGTAAAAATCGGCCAGGATAGCTCCTATGGCAGAAAACAGGCAGCCATCAGAGAGAAGGAGGCTCTATTATGGCTAGCAAATCGTGTATGCGTCTCGCACCACTTCGCAGTTCAGTCTTACTTGCACTGCTCCTGTTGCTTGCCGGTTTGGTGGGTGGATGCGCTACATCGTCACCGTCTAGCCCATCGCCAACGTCCACTCCCGTGCCAGGAATCAGAGGCATCTTCCATGAGTACACACTCCCTCCATCACAGTTTGTACCACGCAATATTACAATGGGGCCGGATGGCAATCTCTGGTTCACCGAAGGGGGCAGGATTGCGCGTATTACTCCTCTGGGAAAGATCAGCGAGTTCAAGCTCTCTGCTCCAACCTCTGCCCAAAGTATAGCAACAGGGCCCGATGGCAACCTCTGGTTTACTGATCAGAGTAAGATTGGACGTATGACACTCACAGGCAAGGTCAGCGAGTTCTCACTTCCTATCCATCAGTTCCCAGCTGGATCGAATCCAATAAAGGCTCCAGCTGGATCTGGGCCAAACCAAGCCCTCGCCATCACCGCAGGACCCGATGGCAATCTCTGGTTCACCGAAATTGGGCCCGATGAGGTTGGGTCGTCCATTGGGCGTATCACCACATCAGGCAAAATCACTGAGTTCCCCTTGCCCTCAACACATATTTTCCTTTCCAGTATCACCGCAGGACCCGATGGCAATCTCTGGTTTACCGGAATAGGCACGAACAATGGGCTCAGTATGATCGGGATGATTACTCCACAGGGCAAGATTCGTGAGTTCACGTTTCTCCATTCCATCTTTGGCAGCATCACAAGAGGACCGGATGGCAATCTCTGGTTTACTGCATTCCAATATGGTGTGACGGGTGCCGAAGCCGGGAAGATTGAAAATATTACCACAGCAGGGAAGCTCAGCGACTTCCCGTTGCCAACAACTAGCTACGTCCCTACAAGTATCACGTTTGGGACGGACCAGACTCTCTGGTTTATCGAAGTTGAAGTGACTGTTTCTGACCCTTCTGGAAAGAATGGCAAGATTGGACATCTCGTCTGACAGTGGCAACCACATGTATACCTACTGTGGGCATCAAGGCATCATGAGCTGTTCTCTCTCACGAGGTGGTTGGCCTCGTTTTGAATCAACTTCCCCCACTCTGTCAAGTCAAGAAATGCCCTCCTATGAGTTTGACGGTGCGATGGTTCCTCAGCGTGGAGATACAAGGACCAGAAGAAAAAGAGTATACGAACGGGAAAAGAGGAGAGGCTGAGGTTGATAAAGGAGGGAAATGGCAGTGCAATGGGGGATAAGGAGGAGCAAAAACCACGATGGGTTTCAAAGAGCGGACATTTGCCCCACTCGTCGCCGTGTCCCTGGAGGAGCTGGTTCCCCAGGAGCATTTTTATCGGCATGCGCAAAAGGTTCTGGATCTCTCGTTTGTCTACGATCTCGTGCGCGAGTGCTACTCGATAGCCGGACGGCCAACTATTGATCCGGTGGTGTTCTTCAAGCTGCAACTGGTGATGGTTTTTGAGAATATACGTTCTGAGCGCCTGCTCATGCGTCAAGTCGCGGATCGGCTGAGCATACGATGGTACGTTGGGTACGATTTAGATGAGCCGCTGCCGGATCACTCGACGTTGAGCAAGATCCGCCTGCGGTATGGTTTGGACGTGTTTCGGCGGTTCTTTGAGGCCATCGTCGAACAGTGTCAACAAGCCAAGCTGGTGTGGGGGAGGGAGTTGTACTTCGATTCGACTCAGGTCAATGCGAATGCCGATCTGGATTCACTGGCCCCCGCGTTTTGCGGTGGAGGCACGAGAAGCGCTGCAAGAGCACCTTGCTGCCCTGTTTGATTCAGAAGCAGCACAGCCAGAAAACAGCGAGGAACGGCCCGTGAATGCATTGCCTCCCGAACGACAGCTGGAGGAGACCTGCTCATCAACGCTCGTCTCGTTACCTACCAGGATCTCTGAGGCACGCCGTGAGGAACTCGCCGAGGAGAATGCTGCTCGCCACGATTGGATTGCGAAGGAAGGTCGGCAACAGCGAGACGTGTACGGTTCCTACCAACGGACCGCGGATTTTCGGATCAGTACCACCGATCCTGATGCGACGCCGATGCGCTTGAAGGGCGGAGGCATCCATCTGGGCTACCACACTCACTACGTCGTGGATGGAGGCAAGCGGCGCATCATCCTGGCGGTTCTGGTGGTGCCGGGCGAGGTGATGGACAATCACCCCATGCTTGACCTGCTCTGGCATGTGCTCTTGGCGCAGCCAGCCCAACCAGGTCACCAGCGATATGACCTATGGAACCGCCGAGAACATCAAGGCCATCGAGGATGCCCACATCCATGCCTTCATTCCCATCGCCGAGAGAGGGCAACGCACCGGCTATTATGGGCTGACTGACTTCACCTATGATCCCATCCATGACCACTATACCTGCCCCCAAGGACACCTATTACGGCCAGCATACCGCATGGAACAGACACAGGAAGTGCAATATCGCGCCGATGCGGCTATCTGCAATGCCTGTCCAGTGAAGGCAGCATGTACTGAAAGCAACCGTGGTCGGCATGTGCATCGTTCCTTTTTTGCTGACTATCTGGATCGAGTGAAAGCCTATGAGCAGACCCTTGCCTACCACAAGGCGCTCAACAAACGGAAAGTGTGGATCGAACCGCTGTTTGGGGAGGGCAAGCAGTGGCATGGGATGCGACGCTTTCGCTTGCGGCGACTCTGGCGCGTCAACTGCGAAGCCTTGGTGATTGCCTCTGGACAGAATCTCAAACGCCTCCTCCAGAAGCGCGGGTGGGGGAGACGTCCGTTTCCTACCGAAGCAATGGCGATGGTGCCCCCTCCCAAATGGGAGGCAGAAGCATGCTTCAGCAACAGAATCAGAACTCTCCACAAGAGAGGGGTTGCTGTCGCCTTGACGACGCTCTTCAGCTCCAGCAAGACGTGTTTTCCCACCCGAGAGAGGTGTTTTTCTCACTTCATCATAGCTATGCCTTGCGTGCCTCATGTGAGAGGTATTTTGCTGTATGAACTGCACGTTCTTTTCTCCGATTTTCCTCTTTTTCGGGGAAGGCTTGCAACTTTTGAGCTTATCCTTTCTCGTAACCTCAGCAAGGAGTTTTTCAACAGGCTGGGACGTATTTCGGGATAGACAAAAAACAGGATTTTTGATTTCCGGTTCCTCTACCTAACCATAAGAAACGTGATACTGCTATGTGTGGTTGACTCTCTTTTTGAGGCACCAGTTACCCACAGATGTGCACCAGTTTCGCCCGTTTCATTCCCCCATGTTCCTACTGCTTCTAGAGGCGAGCCGAAGATCCCGACGACCATGTGCAGGAATGCCCTCTGCTCTCTTTTCCCTCTCGGACTGCTCCGCAGATCTGCTCCTCTCGACTGTTACACAGTTACCGAACATCACGCAGGCTGTGCTATACTAGGGTGTCACCGTAAACATGTCCGGTAACCGGATCGATGAGCAGCTGTGCGACAGCAGAGAGGAGTCAACCATAACTCCCACTATTCAGGGCAAGACCCTGGTCTATCGGCAGGACGGGCAGGAGCAGGTCCTGACCGTGGACACCGCGGCCTGGTTTGCCTGGTTGGAGACCGCCTCCACGTTCTCCTTCGTCAGTGAGACTGGCAGCCTCACCGCGCGCCGTGAGCAGGCAGGCCACAAGCGCGGAGGCTGGTACTGGAAAGCCTACCGCAAACAGCATGGCAAGCTCTCCTCTCGCTACCTGGGCAAGTCCGAGACCCTCACACTGGCACGTCTACAGACGGTAGCCCAGGCACTGGCTGCTGCTCTCATCGAAACTGCGCCTGACACAGATGCGGACGAGGCTCGCCCCTCGGAGCAAGCCGCAGCACCTGGAATGGGGAGCGATTCACTCACCCCTCTGCTCGCAACCAAGCTGCATCGGCCCCTGCCACGCGCTCACCTCGTGCGCCGCCCCCAGCTGGCTGCACGACTCACGCAGGGGGTGCTGGGTCCGCTCACGCTCGTCTCGGCACCGGCGGGCTTTGGGAAAACGACCCTGCTCGCGCAGTGGCTAGCCGATAGCGGCATGCCTGTCGCCTGGCTCTCACTCGAACCGGGGGACAACGAGCCGGTGCGCTTCCTCTCGTATCTCATTGCCGCCCTCCAGACGCTTGACCCACATCTCGGGGCTGAGGCATTGACCCTGCTGCAGATGCCACAGCCTGCTGCTGTAGAGACCGTGCTCACGCTGCTCACCAACGACGTGGGAAGTCATGGGCATGACGAAGGAGATTTCGCCCTCGTCCTTGACGACTACCACGTGCTTGATGCCACACCGATTGACCATGCCCTCACCTATCTGCTTGAGCACCTGCCACCACACATGCACCTGGTCATCGCCACCCGTGAGGATCCAACGCTCCCTCTGGCCCGATTACGTGCCCGGGGTCACTTGACCGAAGTGCGTGCCGTTGATTTGCGTTTCACCGCCTCCGAAGCGGCCGAATTTCTCAACCAGGTCATGGGCCTCACCCTCTCGGCGGAAGACATCGCCGCGCTAGAAGACCGCACTGAGGGCTGGATTGCCGGCCTACAATTAGCTGCGCTTTCCCTGCAGGGCCACCTGGATGTTCACGGGTCCATCCGCGCATTCGCGGGAGACCACCGCTACATCGTGGACTATCTGGTCGCAGAGGTCCTGCAGCGTCAGCCCGAGCCTGTCCGCAGCTTTTTACTTCAGACCGCCATTCTCGACCGGTTGAGTGGCCCGCTCTGCGATGCCGTCACCGGCCAGCAGGAAGGCAACGCGCGGCTGGAGGCCCTGGAGCGCGGCAACTTCTTTGTCGTTCCGCTCGATGACACGCGCCACTGGTATCGCTATCACCACCTGTTTGCCGACGTGCTCTCCGCGCATTTGCTGGCGGAGCAGCCCGATCAGGTAGCGACGCTGCATCGGCGCGCGAGCGCGTGGTACGAGCAGCATAGGTCGGCGGCCGATGCGATCCGCCACGCGCTCTCCGCCTGTGATTTCGAGCGAGCGGCGGACCTGGTCGAGCTGGCAATTCCAGCCATGCGCCAGAGCAGACAGGAGGCCAGGGTGCTTGGCTGGCTCAAGGCGCTCCCCGACGAACTGCTCCACGTCCGGCCCGTGCTCAGTGTTGGGTATGCCTGGGCGTTACTGCTTAGCGGCGAGCTCGAGGGGGTTGAGGCCCGACTGCGGGATGCCGAGCAGTGGCTTGACACGACAGCAGACAGGGGTGAGATGGTTGTCGTGGACGACGAGGAGTTTCGCCGTCTCCCTGGTGCGATCGCCATTTTTCGTGCCGCAATTGCCCAGGCTCTGGGCGATGTACCCGACACCCTGAAGTACGCCCAGCAGGCGCGGGACCTCGTCCCGGAGGATGACCATCTCCTGCGCGGCTCGGCAGCGGGATTCCTGGGACTCGCCTATTGGACGAGTGGGGATCTCGAGGCAGCGCACCGGTCGTATGCCGAGTGCATGGCTCTGGTGCAGCGGGGTGGGTATCTCTCGGACGCACTCGGCTGCGCCATCGCCCTGGCGGATATACGGATCGCGCAAGGTCGTCTCCACGAGGCCATGCGCACATATGAGCAGACATTGCAGGAGGCTCTGGGACAGGGCGAGCCGGTCCTGCGGGGAACGGCCGACATGTACGTGGGACTGAGCGAACTCCACCGTGAGCAGAACGATCTGTACACCGCTACGGAACTCCTGCTGCGAAGCAAGGAGCTGGGCGTGCTCGCCGAGTTGTCGCAAAACCGGTATCGCTGGTGCGTTGCCATGGCTCGCATACGGGAGGCCCAAGGCGATCTCGACGGCGCGCTCGACCTGCTCGGTGAGGCAGAGCGCGTGTACATGGGTGACTTCTTCCCATATGTGCGTCCTCTCGCGGCGAGCGTTTCACGGGTGTGGCTCGCGCAGGGGAGGGTGGGTGAAGCCCTCCGCTGGGCGCGGGAGCATGGCCTCTCCGTTTCGGATGACCTCAGCTACCTGCGCGAGTTCGAGCACATCACCCTGGCCAGGGTGCTCCTGGCCCGGTCTACGAGCGAGCGTACAGAACACTCCATGCTTGAGGTAATGGAACTCCTGGAGCGCCTCCTGCACGCAGCGGAAGAAGGGGAGAGGATGGGAAGCATCATCGAAATCCTGATGCTACAGGCCCTCGCTCACCAGGTGCAAGGCGACATCTCTGCTGCTCTTGTGCCACTAGAGCGCGCACTCTCGCTGGCTGAGCCGGAGGGCTACGTGCGCATCTTTGTAGATGAAGGCCCACCCATGGCGGTTCTGCTCGCAAAGCTTCACGAACATGCGCGGAAACGACCCCGTGCTGCCTTGACGAACGTTCCCCTGGCCTACATCGAACGGCTCCGCGCACTGCTGCGCGGAGAACGGGTTCAGGAAGGGATCTCCCCTGCTGCACCCTCTGCACCAGCGCCTGCCCAGTCGCTGCTCGACCCGCTGACCGAGCGCGAAGTGGAAGTACTGCGCCTCATTGCGGCAGGCCTCTCCAATCGTGCGATTGCAGCCCGACTCGTCCTGGCACTGAGCACCGTCAAATCGTATGTCAACACCATCTACAGTAAGCTCCAGGTGCAGAGCCGCACCCAGGCGGTGGCACGCGCCAGAGCACTCCACCTTCTCTCCGAGTAGCCACCTCCCATCCCTACTTGCATCCACTCCCTCCTCACCAGCACGGAAAAACTTCCACCCCCCATTCCCACCTTTTGATGGTTCCAAACCTCCCTGCTGTCCTGATACACTTCCTACAACAACGATGCGCGTGAGAAAGACATCGTTGGCAACCAGGAGAGAGAGCATCACCGATACGTGTATGGAGAAGAAAACGAGCATGCCACAGGAGTTCTACCAGATTACCGTCAAGGGCCACCTGAACCCGAACTGGGCCGACTGGTTCGATGGATTGACCATCACTCCGTTGCCCAATGGGACCACCGCCATCTTTGGCCCGGTAGTCGATCAGGCCGCGTTGCATGGCTTGCTCAAGAAAGTGCGTGATTTAGGAGTGCCATTACTCTCGGTCACCCGCGTCAGACCCGACCAGGCCGATACGTAAGATGTCAAACGACTCTCGTTGAGGCAAGCGGCGAAGACCAGGAGATCTGCCTTTGATACAGTTCTCGCCTTTTTCACACCCTGGGAACAGGATCGGCGACCACAGTTCGAGGCCACGTTCAAGTGCATTGAGCGTGTCAGTATCAAAAAGAATCAGACAGGAGAAAAAACAATGGCTACTAACGAACGAATGAGTTCGGTCAAGCAGACCGCAACAATGAAAGGAGACACACACATGAGTCCACTTAGAAAGACCGCTCTTGTCGCGGGCGTGTTCTACCTGCTCACCTTTGTCTCGATCCCGACCCTCTTTCTCTACGGTCCGGTGAAAGGTGCGAATTACATCCTGGGCCCTGGCCCGGACACTAACGTCATCGTCGGCGGCGTCCTGGAGATAATCGTGGCCCTCGCCGGCATCGGCACCGCCGTCACGCTGTACCCGGTAGTCAAGAGGCAGAACGAAGGGGTCGCGCTGGGCTTCGTCGGCTCGCGAGTCCTGGAAGCCGCCACCATCTTCGCTGGCGTCGCGAGCCTCCTGTCGGTCGTGACCTTGCGGCAGGCCGGAGCCGGAGCAGCTGGGTTGGTCAGCGCCCAGACGCTGGTCGCCCTGTATGACCGGACGTTCCTCGTCGGACAAAGCTTCATTCCGGCCGTGAACGCTCTGTTGCTGGGCTCCCTGCTGTACCAGTCGCGCCTGGTGCCGCGGGTTCTTCCCCTGCTCGGATTCATCGGAGCGGCCCTGCTCGTCGCTTCCGACATTGGCGTGTTGTTCAACCTCTGGGGACAAACGTCCTCAGTGTCGGGGATCGCCGCACTCCCGATCGCGCTATGGGAGTTTTCGCTGGGCGTTTACCTCGTCGTCAAAGGCTTCAAGCCCTCTCCGATCCTCTCCAGCTCCTACGTTGACCATGGAGACGCTTTCCTGGGGATGCCGGGAAACGTCATCGTGACGCCGACCGACTAAGGCAGGCTTGACCATGGACGCCAGGCCCCTGCTCATAGCCATCGCGGCGCACACCGCGATGGCTGTGCTCGGTACGATCCTGGAGGACGGGTCCTGGCGTCCATGGCATTCCGTACTGCAGAAACCGCGGCTGTCGGCGCCGCTCCCCGCATGTGCTGTGGTTGGGGTTGCGGTAGCAGGCAGACACAAAACAACGTTGAGACAGAAGCTCGTCTTATCAGCAGCCAATTGGCTCCTTTTCTCGCCGTCAAGTTGCGCATTATCAGCGGGTGAGACCCAAAAACGCCGCGAATACTGAGCCTTGTCAGCGGTGCCAGCTATGCCGTCGCAGATGCTCACTTCCCTCCACCAGCGGTTTTATGCCCTTAACGGTGTGGTGAGTGTCCTGCTGCCACTGAAACCCCTAGACGTGCTGATTTGATTATCCAATGAGGAAAGGAGAACATCTCATGTCAACCAAACAGAACGCAAAAGGTAACCCAGGACCGGTGCAGTTCCGTTGGCGCAGCCTGCTCGGTGTGAGTGTGGGACTGTTCCTACTATTCGGAATCCTTTTGAACATCGTGCCTACCCTGCTGGTACCGCTTTCGCTCCATCTCAACGGGCCTGCCGGGGCTGGCTGGCTGGTGATCAGCAATCAGGCGGATGCCACATTGATCGGCCGGTCCCTTGCGGATGTCGAGAAGCACGAGCCGCGTTTAGGCGCGTGCTTCGTGAGCTTTATGGACACCATGTGTGCCTACATGCTGTCCTTCGGGATCGTCTATGTCACCATCGCCTGGTTCGCGCTGCGCCGCGGTCAATGGTGGGCATTCTGGACGCTCGCGGTGAGCAGCTTGGCAGTGCTGCCCTACTACGCCTTGCTCGCAGTGACGTATGCGAGCTTCGGAGTCTCGCTCAACGATCTCTACAGGTCCTTCAGCCCTGCCGTGTTGCTCGTCGTCGCCGTGACGGCACTAGGTTGGTGGGGGTTACGGCGGGCGCATAGTCATGTTCCGGCACCGGCGCGGGTCGCGAACGTAAGGGAAGCATGCAGTTAGGCGTTCCGGGTTTGTACATGAACACAGCGCAGGAGTAGCGAGCAGTGGAACAGACCAATCACACCTACCTGTCAATGCCACCGTGAAATTGGTCGTGTCTTCCATACATATTCTGGCGAAGGTAGCTCCTACTACTCTGACTTGTGAAGCCACGAAAGCCGACAGATTCGGCCAGTTTCATGGTGGGATTGACACCGTAGGTGAGATGTAAAAGTATGGTGCTGACTTTCAGGAATATTCAGAAGAAGAATGTAGCCCAAGTTGCCAATGAGAATGTGACACATATCCGCGCCATTTTCTTGTCCTGACGCATATCTCCCCCCTTTGGCGAACGTATGGGTTCTCCGACACATAGTATCTCCTCATGAAGAAGAAATGCGCGAGAATGATACGAGGAAATTTGAAAATAACATGTATTCCGAATTCATGGTAGAGGGTTTTAAGAAAAGTGACAGGAGTCTCAACTAACCACCATAGTGTGAGACTCCCCAGCCCACGCTGAAAAATGTTCGAGCGTGCGCGCCCTGTTCAAGCCATTCAGGTGACATGTTGGTATTCATCCTCATAAGGCGAAGTATGAATCTCGATGTCAGCCGAGTTACGTGTAAAAGCGGCCACAGAGTGCGTCGGGATCATCCTTTAATTTGAATGAGAAACTTCACATCACTTGCGGGAATTTGTTCAAAGGACGCCCCTGGCGGTTCCTTGCTCTTTTGTTGCTTGGTGTTTTTGCATGTTTCTCTCACGCTCTTCTCTAAAAATCCTCAACATAGGTTGCTGCAATGTGTTCAGGCGGGTTGGTATACCGCTGAATATAGCGCTGAGAACGATGCCCCAGTCGTCGCTCCAACTCGTAGGCATCAGCCCCAGTGACTTTGGCCAACTGGAACGCAAAGGTATGGCGCAGATCGTGGGGACGCAGAGGTGAAATATGCCGTGCGGGATCGCGTTGCTCTGCATCATGCCAGCGCCCGATGTGCTCCAGGATAAGATTGAATGCGCGCAAAGACACGCGTCCATCGGGAGCACGAACTGCAATACTCGACGCCGTCATAAAGAGCGCCGTTTGCCCATCTGTAGCATCACGGCCCCGTTCTCGTTCCAGGTAATCGGCCAGCGCATTCCTAGCATCAGCCGAGAGAAAGACTGTGCGCTCCGTTTTGCCCTTGCCTTTTACACGGGTAATTTTGGCCTTGCGCGCCGTTCGGAGCGCATCTGGTGTGTGGGGTTTCACCTGGTCCAGGTCCAGACGAATTACTTCTTCCCGCCGGAGCCCCGTGGAGAGCAAGAGATAGACAATGGCGCGATCACGGGCTGGCCGCGCGTGCGCTTGTACCTGGTGACCGGTTTGCCGACGCCCCTTGTGCACATGGAAGTGCTCAAGCCGATCACAGAGATTCTTCAGAGAACGAATCTGGTCCTCACCCAGGGCACGCGGCTCCAAAGGCGGGAGCCCCAGTTCTCCGACGCCCTTAGTGGGATCGCCCGCAGCAAAGAGCTGTGGGGGAATGGGAATACACCCAGGTACAGAAGCTGGAGAGCGAGGCCAGATGGTTATTGATCGTCGAGTGAGCCAGACCATCCGCCTTCATCTGCTTTTGCCAGGAGATGACATCGCGTTTCAGACACGTCGAAATCCGATCATGCCCATAAGCTCGTTGGAAGTATTCTAAGAAGCGAGCCAGATGCAAATACTGGGTGATCCAGGCACCCAGACTATCCGGCAAGCTCGCCAGGAGCTGTCTGTTGTCGTCCTGCACCTTTCGGGCAGTGAATTTGTCGAGATACCTGATCTTTTCAGCAGGAGTTTTCATGGGTTTTCCTCCTCTTCACTACACAGAAGGGACATTCTGGGTAGCTATTTTCTCATAATGAGACAGGGTCTAAGCAAGGATTACGAGCGAAAAGTACAAATGAGTGAAACCCTCATTCAGATAGCAATGATTCGACTGCTCCTCACCCGTCTGGGCCGGAGTATGTAACCGGTACCCAAACACGCTCTGAGTGCCCACGGAGAGACACCGTGTGCCTTTTCTTTCAAAAAATCTGTTCCCAGGGCCGGAAGTAGTCACCAACATCCCGGCCCTGGTCGAATTAGTATACGGAGAATAACCGATTTACGCCTCGTAACATTGTTTGAAACTGGCTCTCCTTATTAGGAGCTTGTATGCGAACCTTGCGCCAGGAAGAGCGACCAGAATTCCCGCGTGTGGCTGGCCAATTCCTCGTGCGTGCCGATTTCCGCGATGCGCCCATCCACGAGGACTACGATGGTATCAGCCTTGCGGATCGTATCGTAGCGGTGCGTGGTGAACAGGATGATCTTCTCTTTGGCAAAAGTGGTCAGTAGCTCGAAGATCTGCCGCTCCCCCACCGGGTCCAGACTCGCCGTCGGCTCATCTAAAATGATCAGCGGCGCATCGTGATAGAGCAACCGCGCCAGTGCCAGTCGTTGCCATTGTCCCCCAGACAGATCTGTGACGCCACCGAAGCCCGCCCCCACCACGGTGTCAATGCCATCGGGCAATGCGTCCACCACCTCCCACAGACCGGCTAGCCGCAATGCTTCAGCAATGCGTTGTTCCTCTCCTGGAGTGCGCTCGCTCTGCATCGTCACATTCTGCCGGATACTGAAGTGGAAGTGCGAGGGGTCCTGGAAGAGCACGGACTTCGCACACTCCGAGAGGGGCAACTCCTCTCCTGTCGCGCGTGTCGCGTGCAGCGAACCAGTTGTCGGAGGAACGAGTCCGGTGAACAGCTTGACGAGCGTACTCTTGCCCGCTCCGTTGGTTCCCACAATGGCGGTGAGACCCGGCTTGAAATCGCACGAGACATCAAACAGTGCTGTTTTCTGGTTCTCCGGGTAGGTATAGCTCACCCCGCGCAGGCTGATGACCGGGACCCGCTCCCTGGTCGTCACCTGTGTGTTTGACAACAGGTTCGTTGCTTGCCCCTGCTCCTCCTCAAAGGGCTGTGCGAGAAAGTCGAAGAGGGTTGCAGCATAATTGAGCGACTCGATCAAAGACCGTACGGAGTAGATCAGGGACTGGATCATGCCGGAGAGCAAGGCCAGTCCAGGAAGGATGACTGCAAGGCTGGGTAGGCTGATCTGCCCACGGCTGATGATCGCGAAGAGGGCGGTGAGCGCCAACGCGATGCCAAGGCCCTGCACCAGGGCAGCCAGTGTGCGCAGTCCTGCAAAGCGTGCCGTCAAATGCTTGAGTTCTACCAGGTACGCTTCAGAAAGCCAGGCGTGCTCGCGGGCGATGATGTCGCTCCGGTAGACGCGCACGTCGCGCTGCCAGGAGGCATCCACCTGCATATTTGTAAGGGCCTCCATGCGCAGCTGTTTGGGCGCGTTGTGCTCCTGTAACTCGTACATGGCCTGGCTAAAGCGGCGCTCGACGAGCGAGGCCGGGATGGAAATCGCCACCATCGCCAGTACCAGCAGGGGCGCAAGGACAAAGAGCGTCACAGCGAGCCCGAGCAGCCCAAGGAAGATGGGGGCAGTAGAGAGTAGCGAGTCCACCAGTGTGATGGAGCGCTGCGAGGCTTCGCGGATCACCAGTCCGTAGCGCGCCTGGAACGCATTGTTCTCGAAGAGCGGATAGGGCACAGCTGGCAATTTCTGCATGACGCGCTTGCTAATCACAACCCAGGCTTGCTGACGCAAGATGGTGGATGAGCTATCGCGAAGGATGATACTCAGGCGTTGCACCAGGATGAGGATGACCAAGCCAAGCCCGATAAAGGCTACCGTTGGCGTAAAATGCGCCGTGCCTCCCGGTCCGATGACCTCCTGCAAGAGGAAGTGCAAAAGCAGCAGCAGTGCCGGATAAAAGAGCGGCTCGAAGAGGGAGGCGATACTGCTTGTGATAAAGGCGCGGGGATTACAGGTATATAGCAGGCGCAGTGTGGCATACAGCGTCGTCAGGCGTACTGGCCGGTGCAGTTGGAAGCGTGTACGTAATGAGAACATGATGATTTCTCCTAGTTGTATGACAAAGTTCAGAGCAGGGAACTGCTCGTGCTTATAGAAGTCTGAAGGTGAAAGCGCTCATACAAGGAGGAGCGCGAGCAGCACAAAAATCGCCAGGGGTAAGTGGCGTTCGGAACAATTCCTCACCCCGGCCAGAGACGTACTCTGCGCGAGGGAGGATGGTGCTGCTAGCGTTCTAGGTCACTCAAGTGTGGCCGATCATGCCTGTTCCTTTATGATGGTAATGTGGTGTGTGGGAAGATCTCCCACACGAATAGACTATGGCATACAATACTGACCATTGTCAAGCAGTCGCCAGCAAAGGAAAACAGTTGCTCTCGTGTTGCCAATTTTTCAAACGACCAATCAGTCTGCACATTAAGTTGAGGTATGGGCGTATTTGTTTCAAGGGTTATTTGATTGTGGCAGTGTTCGCACACAAAGGTGTCATCGGCGAGAGCAGCCTGACAGTTGGGGCAATTCATATTCACCTCCACAAATAAACGCGCTTTTAGGAAAGCGAGTAGATTTTGAATGGGAGTTGTATCACGTTCTCAAGTATATCATCTCTGGCGTGTTGATCTTGAATACTTTGCTCCTGAGATAGAAACGCGAGAACCGATGAAGCATACGGTTCTTGATCTTGATGTGTAGGTTAATTCCAGGCGTAAGACCCTGCGAGGGTATACTCTAGTGGTAACTCAACATCATGAGCATTTGGAATTGCTCAGTGCAACAGAATGACACTGATACATTGTTCTGTTTTTCTATTCATGACGGTGTATCATATTAATGCAGTACAGGGAATCTTTTGTGGTTGAAATTAACCCCCCCGCTTCGGTGTAAATATGATCATATTCGGCACCTTAGAACGGGTGTTTTCAGCGAATGGATGAGTAGAACAAACCACGGTTATTTGGACTCAGCTATAAATCAGAGAGCCCTTTCCTGCGTTGCATCCCTTTTCGCTTTGTTCTATACTGCTAAAGAGCATCAGAGATTGAAATGTTTGAGGAGCAGTGTATGACATCCAGGTCTAGCTCGCCACGTGATGTTGTCCTTCCCCGATGGATACGCCCATTTCATCGGTGCTGGAAACCACTTGCCTGGATCTGGGGGGGTCTCCTTTTTGGGGTCTTCGTCAATGTCAGTTCATCCTGGCTGACGAACAAAAATTTTGATATGAGTGGGACTCCTCTCGGATGGGGAGTCAAGCATCTCTGGATCACGCTCCCACCCCTGCTTCTCCTGGTGCTGCTTACCCTGCTGGCAGGACTGGCTTCATTGCAGGAACACGCCATTTCACCAGCACCCCCTCTCACGCTGACGCCCAAGCAGCGCCTGCAATTCATTCGGGGGTTTCAGCAGGAATACACCAGTCGATTGACCTCTTCCTTACAAGAACAGATGGCTCTTGAACTGCACCTGCAGGAGCGAACCGATGTCATTGCTTCTTCCGCCCGCCTCGTCTTTCATCATTTCGAGACAGGCCAAGCCTCTCCCTTGCCACTGGGGACCTCGATAATCCAGGCGTATGATCGAGCTTCGCGTGGCTTGCTCCTTCTTGGTGCGCCTGGCTCTGGCAAAACGACGCTGCTGTTGGAACTGGCGCGGGAATTGCTGCAACGAGCGGAAAACGACCCGGATCAGCCTGTGGCGATCATTCTCAACCTCTCCAGCTGGGCCGGGACACAGCTTCCACTTGCACAATGGCTCGGCGAGCAGTGTTCGTTGGTCCATGGCATCCCCAAGCATCTCACGGCAGCATGGATTTCACAGGAACAGGTCCAGTTCTTGCTCGATGGCCTGGATGAAGTAGGAACCTCCGCACGAACTGACTGTATCGAAGCCATTAATACCTATCGGCGAGCACATCTCGTGCCGCTGGTAGTGTGTTCACGCAGTCAGGAGTATGAGACACAACCAGCACACCTCATCCTCCCTGGAGCCGTAGAGATTCAACCGTTGGAACCAGCGCAGGTCTCGAAGGTGCTCGAGCAGGCAGGCAAATCGCTCGCCTCGGTCCAAGCAGCGCTCCGCAGCAATGCGATCCTCAGCGACCTCCTCACTACGCCGCTGATGCTCAGTATTGCCATACTGACCTATCGCGACAGAATGCTGAAAGAGCTTCCGCAGAGCGGGTCGCCACAGGAGCAGCAACGACAGATCTTCGAGCAGTATGTCCAGCACATGTTGAAACGGTACCAGCAGCGCCGAAACTTTTCACATGCACAAACGACCTCCTCTCTCGTCTGGCTAGCGCAACAAATGCAGCAACGTCATTTGACGGAGTTCCACCTGGAGTCGCTTCAGGCAGACTGGCTGAGTACAAGACGTGCTCGAATTGCCTATCGGCTGGTCGTCGGGCTGAGCTTCGGGCTGGTCGTCGGACTGCTCTTCAGGTTGGTCAGCGGGCTACTCTTCGGACTGGTTGTCGGGCTGCTCTTCGGACTGGTTGTCGGGCTGGTCGTCGTACTGGTCGGCGTACTGTTCTTCAGACTGGTCAGCGTGCTATTCGTCGTACTGGTTGGCGCGCTGCTCGTCGGACTAGTCGGTGGGCTGCTCGTCGGGCTGGGCGGCACTCCTCTGGCCAAGAACGTGCGTCTCAAACCGAACCAGGGAATACACACTTCAGGATGGAATGCATTGCGTCTTGGTCTTGTCCTTTTCCCGGTCTTCGGGCTGCTCGGCGGACTACTCTTCGGGCTGGTCTTCGGACTGCTCGGCGGACTACTCTTCGGGCTGCTCAGCGGGCTGTTCGGCGGGCTGGTCAGCGGCCTGGTCTTCGGTGGAAAAGCCTATGTCCAACATTATGTGCTCCGATGGTTTCTCGCACACGGTCGCGCACTCCCCTGGAAGGTTGTCCCATTTCTCGAAGAGGTGACGGGGTGTGTCCTGCTTCAGCGCGTGGGTGGTGGGTATCGGTTCGTCCATCCCCTGTTGCAAGAGTATTTTGCGTCCCTGCCCTTTTCCCTCACCACATAAACGTTGTGTTTCTCAAATATATGGATGAGTATGAGAAACCTCCGTTTTTTGTACTCATCCATTGAAACACAGAAAGTCACCTCCGGAAAACACTATCGCTGTTCACATTGCCATCTGGAAATCAACGTCTAAAAACTTGTGTTTTCACATGAGTTATTGTACAATTACCTCATCATATATACCTTGAAGGCGAGAGCGAGAATGAAAATCGGCTATATCAGAGTATCCAGAGATAAGCAAACAACGGCGTTACAAGAAGATGCGATGCGAGAGGAGCAGTGCGAACGGGTATTTACTGATAAAATGAGCGGAAAACGGTTTGATCGGCCGGAATTTCTTCGGATGCTCGATGTAGCCCGCAAAGGAGATGTCATTGTCGTCTGGAGATTGGACCGCTTAGGCCGATCGCTCAAGCAACTGATCGAAACCGTGACGATGTTCGCAGAGCGGGGTATTGAGCTGCGAAGCCTTAAGGAGAATATCGACACCACCACGCCGACAGGCAAATTCATGTTTCATATTATTGGGGCAATGGCAGAATTTGAGAGGGATGTGATCCGTGAGCGAACGCAAGCGGGTTTAGAAGCAGCACGTGCACGGAGAAGACGAGGTGGCAGGCCAAAGGCGATTCAGAAAATCGAACCTCGGAACCTGGCGCGTGCCAAAGAACTGTATGCTGCCAAGAACAACACGATTGCCGAAATTATGCAGATGACCGGCTTCAAAAGCAGAAATACCTTTTATAAATACGTGGTCAATGACGATATGTAAATATGAAGCGGCTATCTGCTAATGAAAAGAGAGAACTGCCACTTTCGATCAAGAGAGCGAAGGCACAAAACTGTGCATCAACAAAGCTTCGTTTAAAACATCAACATGCAGATGAGCCAATCCCCAGGTGTCAAGCCTATTCAACCAGATTATTTATGACTCCCTCCTCACTGCCCAGGACAATCTCGCCTTTGACAGTAAAACCAAAGATGAGCCCTGTTGTTACTAGTAGCGCCAATTTCTCAATTACTTTGGGATCAAGTGGCGCATGCAAGGCGAAGACCAGACGTTTTTCAAGATGCGTAATGACGAAAGGGGCAGCACCTTCGAGAGAGACACGTTCTACTTGTTGTCTTATGAGACGGTATGTGATGCCAGCTGTCGTCAACGCTTCGTCGACATGGTAGCACGTTTCTTCTTCATGAACAGGACGGAGCCAGATGGTGAGGAGAGTTGGTGGGTGCTCACTCATAAGCAGCTACCTTTCTGTTGTCACGTGCTTTCTCCAGCAATATATTGAACACTTTCGGCAACGCTATTATCGGCAAATATATTGTAAACCGCGGCCACTCTCATCTCATGATTTCTCAACACCTATCCTCATATCAGGCCTTCCATCAGTGACTATTGTTCAGAAGCCATGAGCGACCTTTTTCTGTGATTTCCCAGATCCCTACCGGCGAATCCGCTCGTAAAAGACCTTCCTTTACCATGAGGTTGCGTGCCCATTGGGCCGAATTTTGCCATCGCATCTGTTCGGCTTCTGATGAGAGGATTTGATAATCAATCGGTTTGAGCACGTCTCTCATGGAGTAATCCAATACGAGGAAGACCTCGCTTCGTTTCGCCGATCCTCCCAAATCACTGAGCGCTTGTAAAATCGGACAGAAAAAGGCAGGCTCTGGTGTGCGCAGCCCTTTGCGTATTCTTCCTGCGATGAGTCGCCCAACAGGTTGGAGCGCTTCCTGCTGCTCAAGTGGATGTGATTTGGCAGAAACTGGAAATGTGCTCGATCTTTGCAGGACATGCACTGCAGCTGCACGTGGAGTATGCTTCTCTGGATCTGCTTGAACGCTCAACGTTCTCTCAAGCTCGTTCCATTCTCCCTTTAGTGCGACAATCTTCTCACACAAGAGCTTCACACGGCGGGCATGTTCAATAGCCCATTGAGCCAGATCGTAGTCGCATATTTCAAGGGCGTTCGCGCCGCTGGTGTTCATGCTCCGAAGTGCATCTTCTATTTCTTCGATGAGCACATCAAAGGCTACTCCTACATTCTGAGTGTTGTGTTCAATCATCCTTTCTCGACATCTCACAACTCATCTACTCTTGCATTATACGGTTGGTAGGTTTCTTTTTTCCTCCCGCCCGTTCTTTGCGCAATCTCAACGAAGCTACAACTTGATCATAAAGCGATCGAGATGCTCTACGAGGTAGAGCATCATATCATAGGGAAGCTCCTTGGGCTCACCGTCTGCCTGAGATCGAACCCGTTGATAGAGCACTGCTGCCTTCACATCGGAGCCTCCCTTCCTGCTTACGCTAATGATGGTTTCAAGATTCCTGTGGGCTTTCGCTGGATCACGATAAGCAGCAAGGAAGGTGGCTGGTCCATCCATCATCATCCAGATTTGCCATAACTTCGTCTCGGGATGTTGCACAATCCCCCCAGCCACTTCGCCGATACCACGTGGACTCCCATTATTGACAGGGGTGAACGGCTGAAAAGATTCCTCGTAATTCCCTTTTGCCTTTGGGCCTTCTTGAAGCTCTCGCAGTGTCTCTTCGAGGGTGTATGGGTAGGATGGACCTGGTGTATAATAGCCCTCTTGCCAGAGCGCCAGTACACGATTGGCAATAACCATACCACTCTCGACAGTAAGTCGAGGATCACCAGTAACAAGTACCTGGGTCTGTTGGGCGAGCAGGAACTGAGCAGCTCCAGGACCCATTTGCCTTTCTTTAATGATAGGGAGTATCTGCTTTTCAGCACGTCGAACATAGACAGCCAGGTCTTCTGGTTCCATCTCAGTGGAACGATGTTGGGATGACTGCTGGCTCGTCGAGAAGGTAGGGTGCGTTTCATTTTTTTGCGTCGTCTGCTTGCTTGAGTAAACGAGGAGAAATGGTTTGACTTCCCCACCGATATTGAGCCTGGGTGCGCCCCGTCTTCTGTCGTGCAGCCTTTGTAGTTGG
>Ga0187846_10000447_pt1 | contig 24206 bp, 21 predicted proteins | sample TC_taG_FD_161473 | JGI IMG/M metagenome (GOLD analysis project Ga0187846, IMG submission 161473) | Biofilm microbial communities from the roof of an iron ore cave, State of Minas Gerais, Brazil - TC_06 Biofilm (v2) | ecosystem: Environmental > Terrestrial > Deep subsurface > Cave > Wall biofilm... | reverse complement strand
GCGGCGCTGGTGGGCCCATCGCCGTCGGAGCCGGCACCCGCGCGAGCGGCTGCGGCGCCCGGCGCCGACAGGCCCGGATCGACGCCGGCAGCCTCGGCGCCCTCGCGGCCGGCGCCTGCGCCCGGCGTGCTGTGGCAGTCTCCCTCGGCGCTGGCCCGCGATCAGGTCCCGTCCGTATCGCTCGCGCTTCCGTGGCTGGGCCCGGGCGCGTATCTGGAGGTCGGACCGGACGGTTCGGGCACCGCATCGGGCGACGGGCAGGATCCGGCCGTGCGCTGCGCGAGGCTGCACCTGCAGCTGCCAAATCTGGGCCGGTTCGACGCCGATATCCGCGTGTGCGGCAGCACGGTGGCCGTGCTGATCGATTGCGCCGACCGCGCAGCCGTACAGCCGCGGCTGGCTGAGCTGCAGCGCGGGCTGTCGGCGCAAGGCCTGATTTCAGCGCACGTCGGCATCGGGCCATCGCGGGAGCCATGATGGCGGACAACGACCGCGGCGCGAATGAGGCTCGTTCGAGGGCGGCCGCACTTCGATACAGCGCGCCGACCGACCGCGCGCCCCGTATCGTCGCCAAGGGCGAAGGTGCGCTGGCCGAGCAGATCGTGCGGCGTGCGCGCGAAAGCGGCGTGCCGATCCACGAATCGCGCGAGCTGGTGGCCGCGCTGATGCAGTTCGAATTGGACCAGCAGATCCCGGCTGCGCTGTACGTCGCGATCGCCGAGGTGCTGGCATGGGCCTACCGGCTCGATACGGACCGGACCAGCGTGCCGGCCCTTCCGCAGCGGGGCCTGCCGCATGTATGAAGCCACTGAATGTCTGAGCCGGGGCCAGCAGGCGCTCGAGGCGTTTCGTTTCGACGATGCACGGCTCGCCTACGCGCAGGCGCTGGAGCACGCTCCGCAGTCGGTCGATGCGCTGCGGGGATTGGGCTACTCGCTGTTCCAGCTGCGGCGCCTGGCCGAGGCACTGGACGCGATCGACGGCGCCTTGCGCATCGACCCCAGCGATCTGCTGTCGCGCCTGCTGATGGGACGTCTGTGCCTGCGACTGCAGCAACCGGGCCTGGCCGAGGACAATTTCCGGCAGATTCTGCAGCGCATCCCGGCGAGCGAGGCGGCGACCTCGGGCCTGATCGACGCCCTCGTCGCCCAGGGCGGCCGGGAGGAAGCGGCAAGACTATGCACGGACCTGCTGGGAGCGAACCCGGGCTCCGAGGTCGCTCTGCTGGCCGCGGCGCGCCTGGCCGGCTTCGAATGCCAGGACAAACGCGCGTTGTTCCATTTCGATCAGCTGGTGCAGCTGCGGCCCGGCAACCCGGTGCATCGCTACAACCGCGCCTTGTGCCTGCTTCGGCTCGGACGCCTGGCGGAAGGCTGGCGCGATTACGAATACCGCTTCTCCTGCGGCGCCGTGCACTTGCGCTGCCCGAGCACACCGCGCTGGGATGGGCGCCCGGGCCGGCATTTGCTGGTGCTGGCCGAGCAGGGGCTGGGCGATGCCATCCTGTTCACTCGTTTCCTGCCGTTCGCATCGGCCCGTTGCGAGCGGCTGAGCTTCGCCTGCCCGGCGCCGTTGGCGGCTCTGATCGGCCGCAGCATGGGCGTCGCCTGCGTGTCCGACGACCCCCGGCACTGGCCCGAGCATGACGTGCATGTGCCGTTGATGAGCCTGCCGCTCGTGCTGCAGATCCCCGATGCGACCGCGGCGGGCCCGGCCTACCTGTGGTCCGACCCGGCGCGGCGCGAACAGTGGGCCTCGTCGCTGGGGCAGCGGTCGGGCCTGGCCCCACGCATCGGACTGGTCCACGCGACCTCGGCGGCTCACGCGACCGAGGAAAATCCTTTCACGCGCAGATCCTGTGCCGCTGCCGACCTGCTACCGCTGGCCCAGGGTACCGGTTTTCAGGTCTACAACCTGAACCTGGGCCGGGCCGCCGAGGCCGCGCGCAGGGATCTGCCCGGGTTGCGCGATCTGCCCGCGCCCATCGAAAGTTTCGAGGACACGGCAGCGATCATCAGCCTGCTGGACGCGGTCGTCAGCGTCGACACCGCGAGCGCGCATGTGGCCGGAGCCATCGGCGCGCCGGTGCAACTGCTGCTGCCGGCCGCGCCGGACTGGAAATGGCAGCCGCACGCCGACGCGTCCCCGTGGTACGAATCGGTCCAGCGGGTGCGACAGCCTGCGGCCGGCGGATGGATCGCGACGGCCACGCTGGCCGCGGAGCGCCTTAAGCGGACCCTGCGCGACAAGCGCGCATAGTTGCGTCAGGCCGACGGCGGTCAACCGGCCAGCGGCTCCGGCGCGGTGGCCGGATTGCGCCACAGCCGCTGGATCACCGGCCCGAGCACGGCCTCGGCCGAAAGGAATTGCCGGTGATAGCTGCGGAATGCCTCGACCGGGGCAATCCGGCGCCGGCTCGAGATCACCCTGGGCAGATCCCGATCGATCGCTTCCTCCGGGATGCCGATCCAGGGGAAGTCGTCCTGCGTTTTCGGGATCGGCAGCGTTTCGAGGGCGCAGCCCGTGACGTAGATCGGCAGGCATCCACACGCGATCGACTCTGCAACGCGGCCCGGGAACACCGGTGGTTGCACGACGTGCAAGCTCTCATGGACGGTCGCGATGACCCGCTGCGGCACTGCCGCCGAGCAGATCGAGAAGGCCGATTTCAAATAGATGTCGAGATAATCCTCGATCCGCCGCGTGTGGTTGTTCTTTTCCGGCACCCTGCCTGCGGTCGAGATATTCAGCTTGATGCCCTCGATGTTCAAGGCCGCCCGCAGCGCGGAGGCGCGCGGCCTTTTCAGGGAGCCGACATAGCAGGCGTCGAACACGCGCGCGCTGTCGGCTGCCGCCCGGCTCGATCCGGCGAAGAAGCGCGGCGGAACGCAAGGGATCGTATGGACCTTGCCGGCAATGTCCGCGTGACCGAGCAGAGTGAGCACATCGATCGTGCCCTGGTACGGACTGATGACGATGTCGGCGATTTCGGCGCAGGCCTGCATGATCTCGACCAGGCCGTCCCGCATGTACGAATCGCCGACGAACGCGGCCACGCGCATCCGCGGCCCGTATCGATCGAGCAGACGGCGTGTCAGCGCGACGGCGTCGGTCTCGTTGGTATCGCCGCTGGGCACGTAGTTCAGGTCGAGGAAAGCGGTGAGCTGCTCGCAACCCCGATCCATCAGCGCATCGACGCGATCCGAGGTCGGCTCGACCGCGAGGGTCAGCTGGCCCGCTTCGAGCTGCCAGTCCGGCAGGCACACATCCCAGCCGATGTCTTTGAACGCGTTGCAGAAATGGAAAAAGATGTCGCTGTCCACCGGATAGGATCCCACCTGGCGCGGATCGTTCGCGTCCACCAGGTAGGGAGCGGCCAGCATCAGCGTCGTTGGCATGCAATCGGTCCCAGGATCGGAGCCGGTCGGGTTGGGCGGCCGCTAGTAGATCTTCGCCAGCGTTTCGTCGATCACCGGTTTGCAGATGTCCACGACGTTCATCGACGTTCTGAACTTCGCGGCTCCGAGCTCCCCGGCCTGCCGCCAGCTGCCGTCGGACAGGAGCTGCCGGCAGGCCCTGGCCAGTTGCCCGGGCGTGCTCGAGTGCATGCAGGCGCGGTAGGGGTTGTCGAGCGGGATGTCCTCCGACACGATGCACAGCTCGCGCTCCAGCATCTCGGTGATCCGCATGCAGGAGGCGAACCGAGGGTCGATTCCGCCGACCGTGTCCTCTTCGGCATGCAGGTTCAGGTTCAAGCCGATTTTGGCCCGATCCATCAGTGAGGCGAGGTAGCTCCGGGACAGGTACCCGATCGGAAAGCCGCGCCCGACGCACAGGACCTTGATGCCCTCATCCTGGAAGCTCTCGAGCAACGCGGTGCGGTGCGGCGTTCGGGTCCCGAAGAAAAGCACGTCGATGTCCTTGGGAGACTGGCGTGCCGGCCGTGGACTCTCGAACACATGACCGACCGGGAAGTAGCGGGACACCGGAGCGCAATCGCGGAACTCGCGCGCGGTGCGCTCCAGCCAGCACCAGACAAAATCAGCGCCTCGCGCAAAGCGGTCGAATCCCGCGACACGGTTGCGGAAGAAGGCTTCCTTGTCTCCGTCCCACAGCATGCCGTACTTTCCGTACGGGATGGTGCCGCCAACCATCAGCTCGGTGGCGATCACGCCGATCTTCAGCCCATGCGACTTGCGCAAGTCCAGCACGTGGCCGATGAACTCGGGCTCGGGAAAGTATTCGAAGAATATGTTGACCGCTTTCGGATAGATTTCATCCTGCACGACCGTCGTTTCGTGCCCGCACTTGCCCAACGTGCCCCGCATGTAGTCGGTCAGCGGAGCCAGATATTCCCCGGCACCGGTTGCGCCGTGATTCTTCATCACGAAGTTGAACCACATGGCCGGACTTATATCTTCAGAGCGGAGGCGCCGTTCGCCGGCGCCAATCGCACCGGTTGCGGCGTCGAGGCGGAGTCGGCCAGGATGACCTGGCCGGACGCGATCGAAACCGACGGTAGAGCCGCTTTCTTTGTCGCGGGCGCGCGCGCCGGGGCCGGTGTGCGGGTCGGTCGTGGCGCGGCGTTCAGGAATTCCTGCCGCGCCTTGGTGTGCTCGGCGAACATCTCCCCCAGCAGGCCAGGGGTGGACAGGGAGCAGCCCAGATAGCCCTCGCACAGCTTGTAGATGAAGCGGTCGCCATGCTCGTCGAACAGGTTCACGGCCTTGCCCGCCAGGTCGATCCCGCCATAGGCCGCGTGCAACCGCCCCTGCACGTTGTGCTTTGTCAATATCTGGTCGATCTCCTGGCCGGGGCTGAGGCTTCCGCGCGGCGCAGGCTCGCTGCTGGCGGCTTGGCGCCGCGGGGCGCCGACCTGGATCCGGTCCAGGATCGCGCATGGCCGGGCCGGTTGCTCGAGCAGCATCGGCCATACGTATCCCAGAGCCGATCCGTACAGCGATTCGCGGAACGTCGGTGTGGCTCGCCGTAGCAGGGAGCGCGAGAAAACAGGGGCGATCGGTTCGATGAAGCTCGCGTACCTGAGCGCGAAGTTCGGGTTGTGGACCATCAGCAGGCAATGGGCGTGGCTGTCCCATGACAGCGACGGTTGGGCCAGGTGCAGATCCAGGCCCGCGACCAGCTCGAACATGCGGTTGATGTCCGAACAGCTCGCCACCAGGTCGTCGTCCGGCAACCAGACATATTCGTAACTGCGCCAGGCATCGCTGGTCTCGCTGAACAGGCGGTGCAGCGCATGCCACTTCGGACCCTTGCCATCGATGCGCACCATCGCATCGCCGGAACCCGGATAGCGCAGCGGGTTGTCGCCGTGATAGTGGACCACCAGGTCCCAGTTGCGCTCACCGCCGGTGGCCAGCCACACGGGATGCAGCGAGGCATCGCCGGCATGGACTACGACCAGGTAAGGTTTGCTCATCGATTCCTCCGCAGGACGACGGTCACGCGTTGCGCCTCGAGTTCGGCTCGATTCGGTCAATGGCGTGTCGAGATGTCGCTCAACAGCTGGCGCACCAGGTATTCCCACGTGTGCCCGGCCTGCCGTTCGACCGGGCCGCGGTACGCCAGCAGCCGCTCGGCGGCGAACCGGATTGATTCGTCGCTGAAGTGATACGGGAAGCAGCCCACCGCGTGGTCGGTGCGCACGTTGAAGTTGTTGGCGATCGGGATCCCCAGCGCGAGCGCGCTGACCGCACGTTCATTGGTGCCGTGCCCGAAGTTGGGGTCGAAATTGACCAGGCCCGCGTAGTGCTGGCAGACATGGCTGAAAGCGTGGTTGTGGTCCGGATCGGGCTTGCAGAACCGGAACGATGCGGTGCCGCCCACATGCTGTTCCCAGTTTTCGCCGTAAAAGTCGACCGGCATGCCGCGCAGCGCGCGCGCCACCTTCACGCGGCGGTAGCGCTTCAGGCAGGAATCGATCGCGCACAGCGCGGTCATCGCCTCCGGCCGCACCAGCGACGGCACCGGCTCGCCGAACGCCTGGGCGATCGCGCTCAACCCGTGCACGATGTTGGTATGGCGCAGCGCCTCGGCGATGGTTGCGATGCGGCGCCCATCCAGCCCCCAGGGGTTGTTGGCGTCGATGGTGTTCTCGAAATCGTCGTGCAAGCGCGTGACCGCAAGTTCCTTGTTGGCGGACGCCCAGATCATCAGGCGATCGGCAAACGCCTTGGGCCCGTGGCGAAACGGTGCCGAATACGCGCCGGTCGGGAAGTAGTGGGCGCGCTCGCCGATCAGCAGCGCATCGTTGCGCTCCAGGCTGGCCACGTGCAAATTGGGCATCCGCGTCCAGTCGTTCAGGAAGTCGCGGCAGGACGCAACCCGCACGTAGTCGTATGGCCAGGCGTCGATGATGTAGGCGACGAAGTCGGTCCGGTCGGGAACAACGCGCCACAGCGGCGTCTGATCGATCTGCAACGTCAACGGCAGCGTGCCGGTCGTGATCATCAGCTCGGCGTCCGGGTCCTTCAGAGTCGGCAGGTGCCGCCTCAGATCCGGATCGTTGATGTTGACGATCTGGGCGTCGTAGCCGTTGGCCTGCAGCGCGGCGGCCAGGCTGCGCGCCATCATGTCGGTGCCGCCGAACGGATGGCTGTTGGTCAGCACCACCGCTTTCGGATACAGCGTGATCATCCGACCGCCTCCTGCCGCTGCACGATCGGCCGGACTAGACCAGCGCCGCGCTGGCGAGCGCGACGCCGGCTGCCGCCGCCCGCGGTGGCACGACGTCGTCCTCGAAGCCGGGACCGAAGTCCGCACGCATCAATCGAGCGGTCATCCGTTCCTGCAGCGTGGTGGTGACCTTGCGCAGCAGCACGCGCATGAAGGCCGCGCGCTCGCGCTGGCAGGGCGCCAGCCGCTCGTCCAGGTACTCGAAATGCGCAATCGTGAAACGGTGGTCGAACCAGCCCAGGTACCAGAACCAGTCGGTGTAGTAGATCCAGGAGTTCTCGTTCATGGCCCGCACGTGGGTAGGGTCCTGCCACGCGGTGGCGGCCCGTTCGTACGGCACCTCGATTGCGAGGATTCCGTTCTCGGCCAGCAGCTCCAGCGCGTTGGTCATCAGCGTCGGCAGGTCGGGCACGTGTTCGAGCACATTGTTGGCGTAGATCACCTCCAGCGACCCGGCGGCCAGCCGCACCTCGCCCAGCGTCGCGGACGGCAGCGTCAGCGGCAGGCTGATCGTGCGCGACAGGTCCAGCACCAGGTCCGGCCGGCTTCGGTCGAGCACGTCGACGTTGATCCATCCGGCCAGGTAGTCCTTGCCGCTGCCCAGGTTCATGCGCCGGGGTGTGGCTGCGGGTGCGCGGTGCCGCGCATTCGCATGTTCGCGCGCGACCTGGACCAGGAACGCGGCCAGTTGCTGCATCGGTCCGGACGGATCGGACGCGTGGAACCGGGCGAGCTTGAGCGTGGCCTCGCTGCCGAAGTCGGGCGACGTCACCGTGCGCGCCACGAACGTCGCGACGGCATCGGTGGGCGCCCAGAACACGCTGGATTCGAATTCGGCCGGAATGGCGGCGTCGAACTTGCGCTCGGAAATGACCGGTGTGCCGAGCGACAGGCAGTGTGCAATGCGCGTTTGCTCGAGGCGGCCGGACTCGTAGTAGTGCAGATTCAGCACCGCCTTGGCCTGCACGATGATTTCGTCGCGCTCGGGGCCATACAACGGATGGTCGAACATCGCGATCCGGCAGCCGCTGGCCTCGATCTCGCCGATCAGGCGGCGGCGCCGCTCGTTGATCGATCCGAAAAACAGCAGATCCAGCGGCCGCTCCTGGAGCCGGCGCTGCGGGCGCTCCGCGCGCAGGTACGGCGCATCCAGAATGGGAACGCACGGGCCGGCCAGTGCAGCCGGGTAGGCAGCCTGGTTGGCGGCGTCGTAGTCGAAGCTGGGCACGGATGCAAGCAGCTCCAGGTAGGCGGGCGGCAGGGCGGCGCCCCCGCGGCCGATCTGCTCCAGGTTCAGGATCACGCACGGGAACAGGTCCGCCAGCTTGGGATCGAATCCGTTGTGCGCGCCCAGCACGATGTTCAGGTGATCGCGGTACAGGCGGTTCTTCGACAGCTCGCAGCAGAAGCCGAGGCGGCCGAGGTGATAGCGCAGGTAACGGGCCTGGTCGAGGAAGCCCAATGCATGAGCATCGCCCGGACGCTGGACGATGCTCAAATTGATGGCGACAGTGTCCACTGATTTCCCCGCGTGTGACCGCGCGGCCATTGGAGTCCGAAGCCGGGGTGCGGCAGTCGGCGCGTGGTCCCGGGCCGCAAGCCGAGCCAGCCGCTCGATGCTAGTTCGCCGCCGTCGGCGGCGATAAGCCAAATTGCCGCTGCATTGGGTGCCAATCAGCCGCCCGCCGGACAGCGCGCGCAGCGGCCTTCGCCAGCGGCGAGGGAGCCCGCACAATCAGGGGGCCGGCTCGGCGCTCGATGCCGACTCGATCAGCGCATTGATCAGCTGCGCCTGCTGCTGCACCACCTGGCTGATCTGCAGGATCGCCTGGCGCTGATCGTCGATGCGCGCCTGCTGCTCGCTGATCATCTGCACCAGGCCTTCGCGCGTGTGGTCCAGGAACAGGCTCAGGTTCTCGTCCTGGTAGTCGTCGAATCGCTCGCCGTGATCCATCCCGTTGAACGAGCGGCTGTTCTGTCCGACGCGGCCGATGTGCTGCACGTACGAGCGGCGTGTCACGCGGATCGGCACGCCACGCCGCGTCAGGTAGCCGCTCCAGTCCCAGTCGAGCCGGCGCGACGGCGGCACGTGCTGCAGGACATCGGCCAGCAGGCCGTGTTCCCACAGCGTGCCGGCGGCGCCGACGCTGCGCTTGAGCAGGAATTCCCCGTCTTCCGCCACCGTCGGGTGCGAAGCGGTGTTGAAAACACTGTAAAGACACGCGCCGGGCCGTCCCTGGCTGCCCTCGATGATCTGAAGGCATTTGTCCAGCAGCCGACGCGAACACAGCAGATCGGCGTCCAGGTTCAGCAGGTAGCCCGAGCTGCCCTGGACGAATTGTGCGAACAGCCGGTGCATCGCGTAGTCGGCGCCACCCGAATTGCGATCGGCCCGGAGCACGACGGCTTGCGGAAAGAGCGCCCGCAGGAAATCCGCGTCGAACTCCTGCGAGCAATCGTCCAGCACCCAGACGCGCGCGCGATCCAGCCCGCTCACCTGCGCCAGCGAGTGCGCGACGGCCTGCAGCACCGCACGGCGGTTGAAGGTCGTGATGCCGATCGTCAGGGCAGGCACGCTCATCGGAGGGTTTCCGTTTTGTCGCGGGCCGGTAAGCGGTTGCCGGGATCGGCCGCGATGTGGGCCGGCGCTTCGCCGCGAAGGCGCCGATTGTGCATCTGGACAATCAGCGTCTCCAGGTCGCGCGTGTAGCGGGCGCTGTCGAACAGTGTGCAGCGGTCACGGTTGTGCGCCAGGCGCGCCTTCTGCGCGCTCAAACGCGCCGGGTCCTGGGCCAGCGTCAGCGCAATCGATTCGTAGTGGGCCAGATCGGGCGCAACCAGCTCGGGCAGGTCCGCGGCCTGCAGCACGCTGGCCGCCACGCGGGATACGAAACTGTCGCCGGCGCAGGTGATCAGCGGCACGCCGGCCCACAACGCGTCGCTGGCGGTCGTGTGCGCGCACACCGGCTGCGTGTCGAGCACGAGGTCGGCCAGTTGAAGGCGGCCCAGATGCGCGCACTGGTCCACCAGGGCGGCCCACACCAGCCGTTCGGAGTCGATGCCGCGCTGGCGTGCGTGCTCGATCAGGTTGCGTCGTGCCTGCGGGCCGGATTGGTACAGCCACAGCACACTGTGCTCGACGCGTTGCAGCAGCCGGCACCACAGATCGAACATGGTGCGCGTGATCTTGTATGGACTGTTGAAACTGCAGAAGACGAAGCCTTGCTCGGGCAAGCCGCAGGCGGCGCGCGCCGGGCGGGGGCCGATGGCGCGGCTGCGGTCGGTCGGCTGGTAGCACACCGGCATCTGGGCGATCGCTTCGGAATAGTCGGCGGCATGCTCCAGCGGCGTGACGATCCGGTCGCCGATGATGTAGTCGTACCAGGGCGCCCCCAGCGTACCCGGATAGCCGAGATAGTTCACCTGGACCGGGCTGGGCCGCAGCGCAGGCACGGCGTTGCGGGCACCGAGCGTGTATCCCTTCAGATCGAACAGCACTTCGACGCCGTCGGCCCGTATCCGCTCGGCCAGGGTCCGGTCTGGCATCTCGCGCGCTTCGACGAAGTGGTCCACCGCGGCCGCGACGCGTCGGCGCGTGGCCGAGCCGTCGTCGGTTCCATAGGAGTAGGCGAAGACTTCGAAGCGCGCGCGGTCGTGCAGTTCCAGCACCTGGCTGAGCAGGTAGGCGGTGGCGTGCGCGTGGAAGTCGCACGACAGGTAGCCCAGCCGGATGCGCGGCCCGGCGCGCGCCGGCGCGGGCGGCAACGGTTCGATCGCTCCGAAGCAGCGCTGCGCATAGCCGCGCGCGGCCGCCAGTTGCTCGGCGCGCGTCGTGCGCTGCGCCAGCAGCTGGAACGGTTGCGGTGATCCAGCCCCGGCGTCGATCAGCCGCATCAGCTCGGCCAGGTCCACGTCCAGATGATCCCAGCGACAAGCGTGCAGATCCTCGTAAGCCATCCCGGACGTCAGCTCGACCGCGTCGGCGCCGAGCGCAATGGCGGTCTTGAAGCATTCGCGCGCCTCCTCGTGCATCTTCAAGCGCTGGAAAGCGTTGCCCAGTTGCACGTGCGCCGGCATGAAATCGGGCTTGCGCGCCATTGCGGCCAGATAGCACTCGCTCGCCGGCCGGATGCGCTCCAGGTGGTGCAGAGCCAGGCCGAGCTGGAAGTGCGGCTGATGATCGGTCAGGCGGCTCATGTCACGGCCTTCGAACAGCGCGACCGTCTCGCGATGCCGATTGGCCAGGTTCAGGCATTCGGCTGCGACGGCCAGTGCCAGCTCGGAATCCGGAGCCAGGTCGGCGCCGTGGCGCGCCGCATCGGCTCCCCGCTCGAGCTCGCCACACCGGATCCGGGCGTGCGCAAGGTTCAGCCAGAACACCGGGTCGCGATCGCTGCGGGCGGTGGCTCGCTCGAACGCACTGGCTGCCGCGCTCCAGCGCCCCTGGCTGGCCAACGCCAGGCCGAGTTGGTAGTCGGCCTCCGCGGCCGGCCGCCGAACCGTTCGATCTGCCGCGCGGGCAAGCCGGTGCATCGGAACGTTCTCCTGATGGGCGCCGCTGGGTGGGTGACGCGCCGGAACTGTAGGGTCGATTGACCCGCGCCGAGGCCGGGAAAAACCCTTCAATCTCTGAACAATTGCCGACCGCGTGCCGCGTGCGGGTGCGCCGCAGCGGGAATTGGTCCGGCATGACAGGACAGTTTGCGGCTTACCGGACCGGCGCGTCGTGATTTACTGCACCAGCGGAGTTGAACGTCCCCGACCGATGGATACCACGCCGTTTCCGGAGCCCGAGTCGCCGGCACTGGAGAACTACTGGCTTTATTCGAGCGTCGAGATCGCCTCGATGCTCGGGCGTCTGTGCGACGATCGCGTGCCGTTGACCGCCTATTGGGGCCACGACGGCGAATTCGCGGTGACCCAGATCCTGGGAATCGACTCGGTGCAGGGCGAAATCGAGTTCGATCTGCCGAACCAGCCGCAGCAGCAGACCCGGCTGCTGGCCGCAGATCACCTCGTATGTATTGCCTTCGTCGAGAACATCAAGATGCAGTTCGCGGTCCTGTCGCCGCGCCAGTCTTCGTGCGAGGGCTTCCCGTCGTTCCGAACTTCGGTTCCCGAGCGGGTGCTGCGCCTGCAGCGGCGCGAGTACTTCCGGGTGCGCACGCCCGAGAACCTGTCGGCGTCCTGCCTGGTGCCCTATTCGGGCGACCGCGAGCAGTACGAGTCGCTGCGAGTGATGGACCTGAGCGTAGGCGGCCTGGCGATGCTCGCCTACCCGCGGCATTTTGATCTGACGATTTCCAGCGTGATCGATCGCTGCTTCCTGGATCTGCCGACCGTCGGCACGGTGACGGTGCGGATGAGAGTGGCGCACGTCGAGACCTCGGCCGACGGCCAGTCGCGCCGTCTTGGATGCGAGTTCGTCGATCTGTCGTCTCATGCCCGGATGATGCTGCAGCGATACGTTCAGAAGGTCGACGCCGAGCAGCGGCATCGTCGCGGACCCGGCCCGCGCAAGGTCGCCTGAGGATTCTTCAGGAAATGCGGCTGTCTGCCCGCCCGCAGGGGCGGGCCACCGCGGGATCAGGCCGAGGGCGCGTCGCCCGGTGCCGGTTGCAGAGCGGCCGACTCCGGCGCCGGGTACAGGTCGTTCCAGGCGCGTTCGTACTGCTCGCCCGTTCCGATCCAGGCCACCGTGCCGACCGACAGCGCCGCCGTGTACAGAGCGGCGATCCGGTCCCCGAGGCCGTCACGCACGCGGATGCGCACGGCCGACAGCAGGTGAGGATGGCCTTCGGCGTACACGCGGGCGACCACCCTCATTCCAGCCGCATACGGCAGCAGCGATTCGGGCAGGCCGGCGATGCCGCGGCGGCCGTCGCGACGTCGCTCCGACGTATCTTCGAACCACACCAGCAGATCCTGCCCTCCCGGGGCCGGGTGGCCCGGCCCCGCCGCTTGGCGGGCGTATTCGGACAGCGGACGCGTTGCATGTTCGGCCAGGCGGCGCACCAGTTCGGTTCGCGTCATGGTTGAGCTTTTCCTAAGTGTGTGACACCCGGCGAAGTGGGCGCGCTCAACGCCTTCGATCGGCCGCCGCGCTGCCCGTCTTGAGCAATGGCGGCCGATTGAGGCGCAATTCAAGCGATCCGCAGGAGGCTCGTGCGCCCGCCTCGGGCCTAAAGTGCGACGCCAGTCGGCCGATATTTGATCGTTAGGGGTGTCTGCGCCCCCGAATAATCAGCCCTAGTCCCGATCGATCCGCGCACCAGCGCGGCACGGGCACGTTGCGCTGATGGCCGACTCCGATCATTCCTCGCAGGACCGCACGCTCGAACCATCGGCGAAGCGGCTGGCCGACGCACGCCGGGAAGGGCGCGTGCCCCGCTCGCGCGACCTGTCCCACCTGATGGTGCTGGGCACTGCGGTGCTCGGGCTGACGCTGGTCGGATCGCACGTGGCACAGGCTTGTCGCAGCGTGCTGGTTCGCGGCCTGACGTTCGACCAGGCGACCGCGTCCGATCCAACCCGGATGACAGCGCGCCTGGCCGAGCTGGCGATCGATGTGACCTGGACCACGCTGCCGCTGCTGGGCGCCCTGTTGCTGTCTTCATTGGCGGCCCCGTTGCTGATCGGCGGGTGGAACTTCGCCCCCGGCACGGTGGCGCCGCGCTTGGCGCGGCTCGATCCGCTGACCGGACTGCAGCGGTTCTTTTCGCTGCCGTCGCTGGTCGAGCTCGGCAAGGTGTCGCTGGTGGCGGCGTTGCTGTCGGTCGCCGGTGCCTTCACGATCGCCGGCCACATGAGCGATTTTGCGGCGCTGTCGCTGCAGAGCCTGCCCGCCGCGGCGAGCGAGCTCGCCTCGACCCTGCTGGCCGCCTTCATGCTGCTGACCGGCACGCTGGCGGCGGCGGCTGCGATCGACGTGCCGTACCAGATCACCCGTTACCGCAATCAGATGCGGATGACCGTTCAGGAAGCGCGCCAGGAGGAAAAAGAGAGCCAGGGCGATCCGCGCATCAAGCAACGCGTCCGCAGCGCGCAGCGCGAAATGGCGCGCAAGCGGATGATGGCCGCGGTGCCGAAGGCCGACGTGGTCGTGACCAACCCGACCCACTTCGCCGTCGCGCTGAAGTACCTGCAAGCCCGCCATCGCGCGCCGATCGTGGTCGCCAAGGGCATGGGTGCGGTAGCGGACCGCATCCGCGCACTGGCGGCGGAAAACGGCGTGCCGCACCTGGAGGCGCCGCCGCTGGCGCGCGCGCTGTACCGCCACGTCGACATCGGCGGCGAGATTCCGGCGGCCCTGTATACGGCGGTGGCACAGGTCCTGGCCTACGTCTATCAGCTCAGGCGCTATCGAGACGGCCAGGCCGAGCAGCCGGACACGCCGCAGGACATAGCGATTCCGCCTGGACTGGATCCGTTCGAACCGAGGGCGATGGCATGAGCGCGGTCCGATTCCCAAGCCGCGGCGCGGGCGGCGTGCAGCGCCGCCGCTCGGTGGCGGGGCTTGAGCCATGAACGGCCTGGCCGCGCTCTTCGACCATCCCTTGCTGCGCAACGTGCCGTGGCGGTCGCTGGCCGTCCCGGTGCTGATCTTCATGGTGCTGGCCATGATGATCCTTCCGCTGCCGCCGTTCCTGCTGGACCTGCTCTTCACGTTCAACATTGCGCTGGCGCTGATCGTGTTGATGGCGTCCGCATACACGCGTCGCCCCCTCGACTTCGCGGCCTTTCCCACGGTGCTGCTGCTGACGACGCTGATGCGCCTGTCGCTGAACGTGGCATCGACGCGGGTGGTGCTGACGATGGGACACACCGGGCCGGCGGCGGCGGGCCGGGTGATCGAGTCGTTCGGGCACTTCGTGATCGGCGGCAACTTCGCGGTCGGCCTGATCGTGTTCGCGATCCTGGTCGTGATCAACTTCGTCGTCGTGACGAAGGGCGCCGGGCGCATCGCCGAGGTGGCGGCCCGCTTCACGCTGGATGCGATGCCCGGCAAGCAGATGGCGATCGACGCCGATTTGAACACCGGCGCGATCGACGACAAGGAAGCACGCCGGCGCCGGATGGAGATCGCCCAGGAGGCCGATTTCTACGGAGCCATGGACGGGGCAAGCAAGTTCGTTCGGGGCGATGCGGTGGCCGGCATCCTGATCATGTTCATCAACGTGATCGGTGGGTTGGCCATCGGGATGTTCCAGCACGACCTGTCGCTGCCGGTCGCCGTCTCCAATTATGTGCTGCTGACGATCGGCGATGGCCTGGTCGCGCAGATCCCCGCCCTGGTGATCTCGATCGCCGCCGGTCTGATCGTTTCGCGCGTGGGACGCGAGGAAAGCGATGTCGGCGTCCAGATGTTCGAGCAGCTGGCGCGCGCGCCGCGCACGCTCGGCATCACGGCGGCGATCCTGTTCGTTCTGGGCGTGATACCGGGCATGCCGTGGCTGGTGTTCCTGCTGCTGGCGGCGTGCTGCGGCTTTGCGGCGCGGTGGCTGTGGCAGCGGGAGCAACGCGCGCTGCAGGCCCAGGCGCAGACCGCCGACGCCCGCCCCGAATTGCCGTCGCAGGAAGCCAGCTGGGACGATATCGCGCCGGTGGACGTGCTGGGGCTGGAGGTCGGCTATCGGCTGATTCCTCTGGTCGACCAGAACGCGGACGGCGAGCTGCTGAAGCGGATCAAGGCAATCCGGAAGAAGTTCGCCCAGGACATCGGATTCCTGCCACCGCCGGTGCATATCCGCGACAACCTGGAATTGAAGCCGAGCCAGTACCGCTTCCTGCTGAAGGGGGTGGTGATCGGAGATGGCGAGGCCTTCAACGGCCTGTGGCTCGCGATCAACCCGGGCGGTGTGACACAGACGGTGCCCGGCACTCCAACCCGGGACCCGGCTTTCGGCCTGCCGGCCATCTGGATCGAAGCGCGCTCGCGCGAGTCCGCCCAGGTGCTCGGCTACACCGTGGTCGATTGCGCAACGGTCGTCGCCACGCATGTGAACCACTTGCTGCTGTCGCACGCCGGACAGCTGATGGGTCGCGCGGAAGCGCAAGCCCTGATCGATCACGTGGCCAAGCTTCAGCCCAAGCTCGTCGAGGACCTGGTGCCGAAGCTCATTCCGCTGGGCACTTTGCAGAGGGTGCTGTCGAATCTGCTCGACGAAGGCGTTCATATCCGCGACATCCGCACCATCATTGAAACGCTGGCCGATAGCGCGGGCCGCACGAGCGACCCGCTGGAACTGACCGCGCAGGTCCGTACCGCGTTGAGAGCGTCGATCGCGCAGTCGCTGTTCGGCAGCGCGCGCGAGCTGCCGGTGATCGCACTGGATCCGGAGCTTGAAAAGGTGCTGTCGCAGTCGCTCGGGGCGTCCGGCGAGGCAGCGGCCTTCGAGCCGGGTCTGGTCGACCTGCTGCAGCGCGGTGCCGCCGTGGCCGCCAAGCGCCAGGAAGACGTCGGTTTGAGTCCGACCCTCCTGGTGCCGGACCGCTTGCGCCTGCCGTTGACGCGGCTGCTGCGGCGGGCCGCGCCGCGCCTGCGGGTGCTGGGTCACGCCGAGGTGCCCGAGACGAGCACGATCCGCGTGAGCACCGTACTGGGAGCGCCGGCGTGATGCAGGCGCGGCGCCATTCGATCGGTTTTGACGAGCGGCTGTTGCGAAGGAGAACACGATGAGCTTCAGGCGATATGTAGCGGGCACCGTGCGCGAGGCGCTCGATCGCGTGCGGCGTGAGCTCGGTGAGGACGCGGTCATCCTTTCCAACAAGCGGCTGGGCACCGGGCGGATCGAGATCGTCGCGGCGGCATCCGACTCGATGCAGGCCCTGGTCGAGGACGCCGATCGCCCGCACGCCCTGCGCGCGACCAGCGCCGCACGCGAACCTCGGGCCGATGGCCGTGTCCCGACCGAGTCGTTTCAGGATTACGTCCGGCGCCAGATGCCTTCCTCCGCGCTGCGCGCTTCGGAGGGCAAGCCCTCGTTCACGCCGCGCGCTGCGGCGCGTTCATCCGCTTCCGCCGTGCGTGCCGACGCCGGCTCACCCTCCGTAGCGCGTAGCGCGGAGGAGGGTGTGGCGATGTACCACGAGGTGGCCGGGGCTCGGGCGGAGCCCGAGGCGATGCCGGCGCACCGCCCCGCATCTGTCGCCGCGCCGGTGCGGCCGGCATCCGCGCCCGCCGTGTTCCGCCAGCGTGCGGAGCCGGCGCCACCGGCCCGACCGATCTCCGCCGAAACTGCTCCGCCGGAGCGCCGGTCGGCCGAATCGGCAGTCCATCCGACGATCGCCGGGCCGGCATCGCCCGCGCCGTTGACGGAATCGGCGATCCGCCCACCTGCGCCGCCGGCGCCTGCGGCCGCCGCGGTCGTTCAACCGCCGCCCCGGCCCGCGCCGCTGCCGGCGATGGCGACAGTCGACGAGGCTGCCGAGCCGACCGCCGCCAAGCCGGCCCAGGCTGCTGCCGCCGTGCCCGCAGTGGATCGGGACGACAGCCGGGTGATGGCGGAACTGCGCTCGTTGCGGGCGGCGCTGTCGGATCGCATCGCCGCGCTGGAGTCGAACATCGCGTCCCGCACGCCGCCGGCGCAGCGCGACGCCGTTCCTCAGCGAACGGCGACGACGCGCGTGATGACGAGGCTGCTGATGTCGGGCTTCTCGCCCGAGCTGGCGCGCCGCATCGCAATTCACGTTCCGGCCACCGGCGATATCGCCGCCACCGACCATTGGCTGCACGAGGTCGTGGCGGGCAACCTGCGCTGCGCGTCCGGCACCGACGGACTGATCGAAAGCCACGGGGCGGTCGCCTTGGTCGGGCCGACCGGCGTTGGCAAGACCACCACGGTGGCCAAGCTGGCGGCGCGCTTCGCGGTGCGCTATGGCGCGGCCCAGCTCGCGCTGATCACGCTCGATTCATACCGGATCGGTGCGCACGAGCAGCTGCGCAGCTACGGCCGCATCCTCGGGGTTCCGATGCATATCGCGCAGGACGGCGCGACGCTGCGCGAATTGCTGGCCTCGCTGCAGGGCAAGCGCCTGGTGCTGATCGATACCTGCGGCCTGTCGCAGCGCGACGAGCGGATGGAGGAGATGCTCGGCACGCTGAGCGCGGCCCGCTTCAACATGCAGCCGATTCGCAGGGTGCTGCTGCTGAACGCCGCTTCGCACTGCGACACGCTCGATGAAGTCGCGCGCGCGTGGCACGCGCCGGACGCCGCCGGGGCGATTCTGACCAAGATGGACGAGGCGGCGCGGATCGGCGGCGCGGTCGACTGCCTGCTGCGCTATCGGATGATGATGTTCGGACTGACCAACGGCCAGCGCGTTCCGGAGGACTGGCACCCCGCCGGCGCCCGCCTGATCGCCCACGTCTCGCTTAAGCCTTCCATGTCGCCGTACACCATCGGCGAGGACGAGGCCCAGGCCTGGACCGAGCAGCCGCAGGGCAGCGTGCATGCCTGAGCGCTCGTGCGGCCATCGCGGCCGCCCGGGGCCAGCAGCTCCACCACCGGACCAGGCGGCCGGGCTGCGGCGGATGTTCGCCCCTTCGGGGCCGCAGTGGCTCCCGATCCTGCTGGCGCCCGATCGCGACCAGGACAACGCGGGCTGGCTGTCGCTGCTGGCGCGCGCCTGCGTCGACCAGGGCGCTCGAACCTTGTTAGTGGACGCCGCGCGCGCACAGGTGGCCGGCGCCTTCGGGCTGCGCGCGCGCTACGACCTGTACCACGCCTTCAGCGGCGACTGCAGTCCGCTGGACAGCTGCGTGGCGGCGGGCGCCGATCTGAGGATCCTTCCGGCCGCGCGTGCGCTCGAAGACAGCCGGCGCGACCCGGATCGAATGCGCCGCTTCGCCGCCGGAGTGCGCGCTCTGGCCGGCCCTGCCGATTGCGCGCTGCTGGCGTTGCCGGCGGCGCAGGCGCGCAGGCTGGCCGGATTCGGTGGCGCCGGCGGCTACTCGGACGCGATCGTGGTGGCCGGGCCCGGATCCGGGTCCGAGCGCCGCGTGATCGACACGATGCATTCGATTCTGAGCGTGGCGGACATCGACACTTTCCGGCTTCTTTTCCAGGGTATGACGCCGGCTTGCGCCGGTAGGCTGTATTCCAGACTCGCCGCGATCGGTGCGCGGGAACTGGGTGCCAGAACATCGGACGCAGGCCGCGTCAACGATGCTTCGGCGATCCGCCGCCTGGTCCGCCAAGTGCGCTGCCGCAGCGCGCTGCGCGGCGCTCGCGCGCGCCGCGACGAGGACGGCACGGCTGTGGAGACCGTTTCTTGAAGAACGAGGCTTTCGTCTACAACGCTCGCGGCACCCTGGAGCGCCAGAGCGACTACGCGAAGCAGTACGCGTCGCTGGTGCGTCGCATCGCGCACCAGATGATTGCCAAACTGCCTGCCAACGTCGAGCTGGACGACATGATCCAGGCCGGGATGATCGGGCTGATGGATGCGGTCAACCGCTTCGAGGAAACGCATGGGACCCAGTTCGAGGTCTATGCGGCCAGCCGGATCCGCGGGTCGATGCTCGACGAGCTCAGGGCCGGCGACTGGCTGCCGCGCTCGGCGCGCAAAAGCCAGCGCGATATCGAGAACGCGATCCATCGGCTCGAGCAGCGCTTGAAGCGCGCGCCGGCGGAGGCCGAGATCGCCCTCGAGATGGGTCTTTCGGTGGGACAGTACCAGGAGACGCTGAACGACGCGCGCGGTGCCCAGCTGCTGTATTTCGACGACCTGGGCGGCGGCGACGACGATGATGATTATCTGGAGCGGCATGTCGCGGTCGACGGAGCCGACCCATCCGAGATCCTGCGCGACAAGCGCTTCCGCGGCGCGCTGGTGAGCGCGATCGAGGAGCTCCCCGAGCGGGAACGGCAGCTGATGAGCATGTACTACGAGCAGGACATGAACCTGCGCGAAATCGGCTCGGTGATGGGGGTGACCGAATCGCGCGTGTGCCAGCTGCACAGCCAGGCGGTGGCGCGCCTGCGCGCCCGGCTCAAGAACTGGTGAGCCTGCCGAGGCGAACGGTCGAGGTCGCACGCCGATGGGAATGATGGAGCGCATCGAGGCCGGCGGCGCGGCTGCAGCGGGGTCGCGGGTCGACGAGTTTCTGACCTTCAAGCTGGGCGGCGAGGAATACGGGATCGACATCCTGAAGGTGCAGGAGATCCGCGGCTACGAGGCTGTCACGCGCATCGCCAACGCACCGGCGTTCATCAAGGGGGTGGTGAACCTGCGCGGGGTGATCGTGCCGATCGTGGATCTGCGGGTCAAATTCGCGCTGGGGGAGGCGCGCTACGACGCCTTCACGGTGGTGATCATTCTGAACGTGGCCGGCCGGGTGGTGGGGGCAGTGGTCGATTCGGTCAGCGACGTGCTGGAACTGGGCCAGGGGCAGATCAAGCCGGCCCCGGAGTTCAATTCGCTGCTGGCGGCCGACTACATCATGGGACTGGGCACGGTGGCGGGGGCCGATGGCGAGCGCCTGCTGATCCTGGTGGACATCGAACGGCTGATGAGCAGCCCGGATATGGGGCTGCTCGAGTCGCGCTCGAACCCTTGAGCGGACAAAGGGACCCGATTTCTGCGTCTGTTCCCCGCTTCCCCCGAGGCGCGCAGGGAAAATAATCCGCATGCCGAGAACCGCCCGACGCCAAGGCGGCTCGCCGTGAACCGATGAGCGAAGGAGAGAAGCGATGAACCGACTGACTCGATCCGCAGCGTGGGCCCTGGCGGCTGCCGCGCTGGCCACGCAGTTTCCCGCATTCGCAACCGCAGAATTCGCGACCAAGGACGAAGCCGTCGCCATGGTGAAGAAAGGCGTCGCCTTTATCAAGGGCAACGGCAAGGAGAAGGCTTACGCCGAAATCACCAACAAGAAGGGGCAGTTCAACGACCGCGACCTGTATCTGGTCGTCTACGGCCTCGACGGCACCGTGTTCGCGCACGGCGCCAACGAAAAGCAGGTCGGCCGCAACATCATCGATCTGAAGGACATCGACGGCAAGCCTTTCGTGCGGGAGCGGGTCGAGATGGCGCAGAAGCAGCCGACCTTCTGGCAGGAATACAAGTTCACCGACCCGCTGACGCACAGGATCGAGCCGAAACAGATGTACTGCGAGCGCCTCGACGACACGGTCGTGTGCGGGGGCGTCTACAAGCATTGACAGGCCATTGCGTCGCGGCCCTGTCGGGGCCGCCGATCGCTGTTTCAGCAAGAATCGGACATGAAGATCCTTCATAAGATGCTGCTGGCTCCGTCGCTGGCGATCGCGCTGATGATCGCCGTCGTCGGCATATCGTTCGAGGGGATGCACGAGCAGCGCCAGGCGCAGCAGGAGCTGACGAGCCGCTATCTGCCCGCGCGCGCGACCGTCAGCGTGCTGGAAGGCCAGATCGCGACCATGCGCGGCGAGGTCTACCGCCTGTTCACGATGCTGAACAGCTTCGACGCCAAGCGCGTCGAGCAGGAGCGCACCGGCCTGCGCAACCGGCTGGCGGCCGTCAAGACGAGCCTGAACGGCGCCGACTTCGGCCAGGGCGAGCCGCTGGGCTCGCTGGTGGCGCTGAGCTCGGCCGAAATCGATAAATACGCCAAGCGCGCCGACGATGCGATCGACCTGGGTACCGGCGACGTGAACACCGGCATCGCGGCGATGATGACGGCCGACGACGAGTACGGCAAACTGATCAAGTCGCTCGAGGACATCGGAGCGTCCGTCAACCGGAAGGCCGATGAGGTGGCCCAGCGGGCGCGGCGCCTTGTGTGGGTGTCGCAGCTGCTGATGGGCGCAGCGCTGGCCATCGCCATGTTCGCGGCCCTGATGGTCGCCGTCCGGTCGGCGCGCGCCACTGCGCGTGATCTGCAGAAGGCCTCGAGCGTCGCAGGCCGCCTCGCCGACGGCGATCTGGGGGCGCGCTTCGCGCTCGACCGCCATGACGAGCTCGGCGAGCTTTCCCACTCGCTGGAGCGGATGCGTCAGGCGTTCGCCAACATGATCGGGGACATCCGCACGACCTCCGAATCGGTCAGCGTGGCCTCGGCGCAGATCGCCCAGGGCAATGCAGACCTGAGCAGTCGCACCGAGCAGCAGGCCGGTAATCTGCAGCAGACCGCCGCCTCGATGGAGGAGCTGTCGAGCACCGTGAAGAACAACGCGCACACCGCGCGTCAGGCCAACCAGCTGGCGGCGTCGGCGTCGGAAGTGGCGGCCCGTGGCGGGCAAGCGGTCGGGCAGGTGGTGTCCACGATGGGCGAAATCCAGGCTTCGAGCCGCCGGATCGCCGAGATCATCGGGGTGATCGACGGTATTGCGTTCCAGACCAACATCCTGGCCCTGAACGCCGCGGTGGAAGCGGCCCGTGCCGGCGAGCAGGGGCGCGGCTTCGCGGTCGTGGCCGGCGAAGTGCGCAACCTGGCTCAGCGCAGCGCGCAAGCGGCACGCGAGATCAAGCAGCTGATCTCCGACAGCGTCGAGAAAGTCGACAGCGGCTCGCGCCAGGTGGCCGAAGCCGGCCAGACGATGCGCGACATCGTCGATCAGGTCAAACGGGTCGCGGATCTGATCGGTGAAATCACATCGGCGACGCTCGAACAGGATTCGGGCATCGGGCAGGTCAATGCGGCCGTTGCGCAATTGGACCAGATGACGCAGCAGAATGCCGCCCTGGTCGAGCAGAGCGCGGCGGCGGCCGAAAGCTTGAAGGAACAGGCCGCGCAGCTTGCGCAGGCGGTCGCGATATTCAAGCTGGGCCGCCAGGAAACGGTGCAGGCGATCGCGCAGGCGCAGGCCAGTTCGCAGGCCACGGTCCAGGCGACGCCGCGCGCGCGTGGCGTTCCGAAATCTGTACCCTCGAGGCGCGGCGTGCCGAAAACCCCGCTCAAGCCCGATTCACGGCAGTTACCGCCGCCCCCGGCTGCCAAGCCCGGCAACGACGACTGGGAAGAGTTCTAAGCCCGAACGCCGCGCGCAGCCGGGCGTCCCTGGGGACCTGCATTGCCGTTCGGCGAGTACACCGCGCTGGCGCGCGCCGCGCCGAACAGCGTTTCGATGCGAGCCCGATTGGCGTTGGCGTGCGGTGCCAGCAGGCGCGCATTGCGTTGGTTCAGATCGCGCGCGCGGCGCAGCGCATCGGCCAACGCAGCACCATCGCTGCCTGCGAGCTCGACCACCAGGCTGCGCAGCGCCGCTTCCTTGTCACGTACGACCTGCGCGAGCGCATCGATGTCGCCCGCGCTCATTGCGGCGCCTTCGGCCTGCAGAAGTCGTAACAACACGGCCAGCGACTGCGTGGCCGGCGCAGCGGCTCCATCAGGGCCGCCGGCGTGCGACGCCAAGGCGTCCCGCCCGGTCACGCTTTGCGACTGGTCAGCTGCTCGGCGCTCGCGAGCAGCTTGTCGGCTACCGCGCCGGCATTGACCTGGTAACGTCCCTCGGCGATCGCGGAGCGAATCTCGGACACCTTGTTGGCGTCGAAGCTTGCATCCGGGAACTGCGACTCCAGCTGATTGAGCCGGTTCGACAGGTCCGAAATCTGCACGCGGCCGTTGCTGCCGGCAGCCCGTTGGGCGGCAGCTCCGCTGGAACGCGCCGTGCCGCCCGCGGTGGGCTGAGTGCGCTCAGCACGCGTCGGCTCAGAGGTTCTCGTGATTTTCATTGCCACTCCCGCTCCTGCACCAAGCAATGCACTTGACTTCAAAATTCGGCCTCTTCGACCTGAACTTGAGCGGGCCGCCCCATGCTGCCGCCCCGCAAACACGGTGTCTTAGGCTGGCCGGCGCCCATCAGAAAGCCACCTCGACAATCCGGCCTTCCCGTGCGGTACCCGTCAGAATCTTGCCAGATTCGAGGCGCACCCGCACCGGCTGACCGGCCGGGGCTGCCGACAGCGCGACGGCGTCCGTCGTGACCGAGAAACCCTGACCACGGCCGATCAGCTTGACCGGATCGCCCTGGGCCACCGCTGGCACCTCGCGCAGCACAGCCAGCCCGATCGGCTCTCCCGGCTCGATCGCACGGATCGGTGCGCGCCGGCGCAACTGAGCGATATCACGCACGACGCCCTGCGGGTCGCGTGTCCACTCGACTTCTTCGGTCCTGACGTCGGCTGCGTCGATCGGCTGACCCGGCGCAAGAGCTCGCACAGCCACCAGTGCTGCACCGTACACGCGCACCTGGACCGGAACGTTGATCGTCCATTGCGCCCCGGACACACAGCGCAGCCCGACGAAACTGCGGCCCCACAGCCGCGCACCGCTGCGCGCGAACGGCTCGGCCCTGTCGCACGGCGCCGGATGCTGCCGCGATTCGGTCTGCCCGACCGAGATGTCGACGCGAGATGCGCCCTCGATGGTGCCCAGCTCGTTCTGGACAAAGCTTCGCACGGTATCGACCGGCACTTGGGACCACGCGGGAGAGACCGTGGACGCGAGGGCGACAACGCAGAGTGACAGCCACGTGCGACGCTTGTGAAGCCCGCGGGGGGTGCTCAAGGGGGGTCGCAGACCCACT
>Ga0187846_10000446_pt1 | contig 24218 bp, 25 predicted proteins | sample TC_taG_FD_161473 | JGI IMG/M metagenome (GOLD analysis project Ga0187846, IMG submission 161473) | Biofilm microbial communities from the roof of an iron ore cave, State of Minas Gerais, Brazil - TC_06 Biofilm (v2) | ecosystem: Environmental > Terrestrial > Deep subsurface > Cave > Wall biofilm... | reverse complement strand
TTAGTTAACATGTATAACAAACAGCTTCAAAATTAACAGAAGTCATTTCCAGTTCTTTCATAGTCTAATATCTTGAAATCTATCTTTTCTTTTGGCTGGCTCACGAATCGTCAAATCATCTTGCGGTTATTTGAAGATACTGACTAGTATAGATGGCTTAATAGCTTTATCTGTTGTTCTGTGGTTATTATATTTTTAGAAGTCAATATTTCTAGTAGTTGAGTAATAACCGCCCTTTCTTGTTCTGAAAATCCAGTCGGACCCTTGTCACCTGGTGGACCTGGAGGACCTCTAGGCCCTTGCTCACCGGGAGGACCTTGTGGACCTTGAGAACCCTTATCACCAAGAGGACCTTGTTGTCCTACAGGACCTGCCGGTCCTTGTAATCCTTGAATTCCCTGTGGACCTTTATCACCTTGAGGACCTTGTGGACCTGTTGGACCCTTATCACCTTGAAGACCTTGTGGACCTGTTGGACCCTTATCACCTGTGGGACCTTGAAGACCTCGTTGCCCTTGTTCACCAGGAGGACCAGGCAAACCTCTAGGTCCCCTGTCACCTTGTGGACCGGGAATACCTGTTAATCCTTTTTCCCCAGGTGGACCTTGTGGGCCTTGTGGACCTTTATCACCAGAAGTACCCTGTGGACCAGTTAATCCTTTTTCCCCGGCTGGACCTTGCGGGCCTTGTGGACCTTTATCACCCAACGGCCCAGGAGGACCTTTTGGACCTTTTTCTCCCGGCGGACCCAGTATCCCCTTATCTCCAGCAGGACCTTGCGGTCCAGTTGGACCCCTGTCTCCAACTTGACCTATGTCGCCAGTGAGTCCTTTGTCACCTTTATCTCCCTTGTCTCCTTTGTCGCCTTTATCGCCTGTAGGACCTTTATCTCCTCTAGGACCTTTATCTCCTGCGGGACCTTTATCACCAGTAAGTCCTTTGTCACCACGCGGACCTTGTTCACCTTTATCGCCCTTGTCTCCTTTATCACCAGGAAAACCACGCGGACCTTGTTCGCCCTTATCACCAGATGGACCAGTAGGACCCTTATCTCCTTGTGAACCAGACGGACCTTCTGGCCCTCTTGAACCGGGAGGACCAAGCGGACCTTTGTCACCTGGGAGACCTGGCGGACCGGGAGGACCGCGTATACCGCGTTCGACATTACGACGTTCCAGTTCTGTTCTAGTACGTGTAAACTCGTCCATTGCTGGTCTAGGTATTTCGGATTCAGTAGCTTTGGGTCCAACTGATGGAATTTGGATTTCAAAAACAGTGTGAATTGAAGAGAAAAGATCAGTAACTACAATCCACGCAGAACCTTTTTGAAAAATTAATTCAGGTAATGGATTGCTTGTGCTGCCTAACACTTGAGTAAATTTTTTGTCCCTTGTTCTAAGATGAAAATCATCCTTCCAAATTGATGTAAAACTTTTTCTTATAATTTCTTCTGTGGAAGGTTGATAATTACAAATTGCAATTTGTACTTCGAAAACGCCAGTGGGAAGTTTGAATGGAGAATCTCCCTTAATTTCGATTGTTCTTTCTCCGCCTGACATATCCTAGGTGTAATCCTTGAGTATTTTTGTATTTTCCATATGATACAAGCAAATTATGAATAAACATCAGTATCGTTATGGCCGGAATAGTATTTATCTAGCAAAAATGGATATTAATAATATACTTGAAAAAGATATTCAAAGACACACCAAAGCGAGATAAGGGCTCTTCAATGGGCGACATAGAAACTAGTGATAAAATAATAGAAGAAACAAAGCTTACTGATTCGGATTATAACAGAAATAAGCTTCACAGAAAAGGAATTGCACTTATGGCCGACGAAAATATGGAACAAGCTGTACAGGCTTTCGAGGCAGCCCTTAGAATAGATCCCGGCCACGTTGACTCGTTGTTAAAGTTAGGATATGCCAAGTTCCACATTGGGGATTATTCTGGAGCCATGTCTTCATATGAGAAAGTACATCAAATTGATGTTACCAATGCCGATGCTTGGAATCTAAAGGGGCTCATTTTTTACAAGCAAAAAAATTATGATAAAGCTTTAGATTGTGTCGAAAAAGCTATCGATTCAGACCCTACGGATGGAATGGCATGGTACAACAAGGGCTGTTATTTATCACTTCTAAATAACGTACCTGAAGCAATCGATGCTCTCAAGCGTTCTATTGAGATTGATGTGAAGAATGCAAAGAAGGCCGTCAGAGATAAAGACTTTGAAAATATTAAAGCTGATGACGGATTCAGAAGGATTGTAGAAGTAGTTGTTTTGGAATCTATAAGACAAGGATACAATAAGGTCGGTCAGATTGTTTGGACTACAATGATGGGAAAGGCTGAAGTTGAAGATGCTGCAAGAAAACTTGTAGAAAAGGGACTGATAATAAAGCAGGAAAAAAAAGTTGGTTTTCAAAAGATAGAGTCTTATGAAATAGTTCCAGAGCTCGCGGAAAAAATTGGTGTTGAAAAGAAAACAATTCTTGGAACAAAGAAAAAGAATCCTGTTCTGGTAGAGCATCTCAAAGAAATTAGTGAGGCAATTCAAGCTGTGAAATTTTCCATAGAAAAAGGAGATGTAAAAGAAACTATTGCAAACCTTGATGTCTTTATTGATCCTGCAAGAAAAGGAGCCCAAATGATAGAACATTTTTTTGAAGAACATCGTGAAATAAGATTATACAAAATTAGGTTAGCTGACAAAGGATATGACTATTTACAGACAAATAAACAAAAGCTGCTAGAATTTTTTGATAACATGGAAATGAATATAACAAAAAGACTGCGAAATGCCGTAGCGCAAAATTAGAGAGATAATTTATTCAGCAGAAAGGTCCCAGTAGTTAGCATCGCGTTGTCTTTCAATCGGTTTTTCAAGAGATTTCCATTCCTTAAATGAGCGTACGTATAGCTTAACATTTTCCATACCTATCGATTTTAGTGCGTAGTAGCCTAATCCTGAAAGGGTTCCTACACTACCACAATAGGTTATTACTTCGGCATTTGGTAGAATGTTCCTGTTTTGAATCAACCTTTTCAGTTCTTCCTTTGGCCTGAGTATGTTCTCTGAAGATGCCAACATCCTATAAGGAATGTTTATTGCTCCTGGAATATGGTTTTCAAGAAAATTTAGTCTTTCTCTATTGTCAATTAAAATACCTCCTTTTTCCTTTGAAGGCATCAAATAGTCTGCAGTTGCAAGAATTTCAGGCCTTAATTTTAGTGAATGATTTTTTTTGGCAAAAGAAAATTGCTCTGTGCTTGTCTCAAGACCCAACTTCTTCCAAGTACCATATGTGATATCTAAAAGCGAGACATCCTCGTGACCAATATATTGCAGGGTCCAAGCAACTCTTGAAGCAAGAGCACCAAAAGTGTCATCATAAACTACCACCGAAGTTTCATCATCTATGCCAAAAGATTGTGCATGCTGCAAGACTTTTTCTGGACTGTCATCAGAGAGTAGAGTAGCAAGGGGCAGATTGACAGCACTTGGTATGTGATTTTGCTTATAATCCTCTTCTTTTCTAATATCCAATACTCTGATGCTTTTGTCTCTAATCTCAGAACGCAACGCATCTGCATCAATTGTTGGTCGCGTGATCTTTTCTTTACTCAAGCAGCGCATTCGCCCCTTCCAGTTCTTGCATGATAGCTTCCATCGTTTCCGTAATCGACGTAAAAGTCTTTATCCTGCTCTATTGGTGGAGCAACCAGAAGAGGTTTTAACATTTCTTTAATATCATTAAGTGATTTTACATTAGGACCACCATTACCATCAATTATTCTGTGAATCCAAGAATCAAGTGTCTCGCCTGCTTTTTTCTCAGATTTGAAGATATCAATTATTTTCAATATTGTGGGTATTACCTTTTTTGCCGGCACTTTTGTGCATACAGAGCCAAGCATTGCTTTTTCATCTGACCTGCCGCCAAGTGACATTGTGTACAATGGATACATGTCCTTACCCACCCTTCCACCGCCTCCATAGAATCCTATTGTTGCAATCTCATGTTGACCACAAGAGTTTGGGCATCCACTTATCTTTATTGTTGCATCACGCAATGTGTCATCAGTGTCAAGCTTTAGTTCAAGGAATCTTCGCTGTACCTCCTTTGCAAGCCTGTGAGAATTTGTCAGAGCAAGATTACATGACGTTGTTCCAGAGCAGCCTATAACAGATGCCATTGTTAGAGCGCCAGGATTTGCAAGTCCAACTTCCAATAGCTTTGCATAGAATCTTTGAAGATCTTCCTCTCTCACCCATCTAAATACAATATCTTGCAAGAATCCATTTCGTGCCCTTCCCTCAGCGGAAAATTCACCTGCTATTTCAGCTATTGCTCGGAGTTGATTTGCAGTTACGTCTCCAGATTCCAAGGTCAAGAAAACCGCGCAGTAACCACTTTGCTTTTGTTTGACAGTATTATTTTTTACCCATCTTGAAAATCCATCCAACTGAACAGGGCTTTCAGATCTGATGGTTATTTTTCTTGGTTCTTCAGGGATCTTATCTACTTCGAGCTTTACAACAATAGATTGTGTTGCCTTTACGATTGCTCTCTCTTTTAGCACAATATTTTGGAATTTCCCCCATCCTAATTCGTTGACAAGATACCTCATTCTATTTCTTGCCATGTTTTCCCGGTTTCCCATTCTATCGTATACCCTAAGAACAGAGATTATGGTGTACAGCAAATCTTCTTCAGGCGTGAATTCTTCGAGTTGGTGCCCGACAAATGATTGGGCCCCAAGCCCACCACCCAAAAATATTTTGAATCCGCTCTGAGTTTTTCCATCAACATCAATTTTCAGTGGTATTAAACCGATATCTGCGATTCTGGCCATGCCGTGTCTTTCACAACAGGTATAGTTTATTTTGAATTTTCGAGGAAGTGATTGATTCATTGGATTCCGCAAAAGAAATTTTGCAGTAGCCATCGCGTAGGGAGTAGGATCAAAAACTTCGTCAGGACATACACCTGCTAAAGGGCTGCACATAACATTTCTTACACTATTTCCACACGCTTCTCTTGATGTCAGCCCCACTTCGGCAAGACTCCTCATAACCTCAGATACATCTTCTAATGCAATCCAATGAAGCTGAAAGTTTTGCCTTGTAGAAACGTGTGCGCTGCCTATTGAAAATGCTTCACTTACCTGAGCAATTCTTTCAAGCTGTTCTGGATAGATTTCACCAGCTGGAACTTTTACACGCACCATGCTGTAATCATCAGTCATTCTGCTACCATACGCACCATGTTGTAACCTGAATCTCCTAAAATCATCACGATTGATTTTGCCACGTCTGAAAAGTTTTACCATTTCTGCGAACTTTTCAGATTCTTCTAATTTAGCCCAGTTTATCTTTGGTTTTGGCAAATTATCACTTTTAGAGTGGCTTTGACTAGTCTTGCTCAATGTACAAGTAAATTGCCCTTGGGTTAGCATATAAATTTTATAATATGGGAATTTTAGCTTGAAGGTATTATTTTAAAGGATAATTTTGCATATACGTATACGAATTTTGCCTATTTGGATTCTGTGTACAACTGCATGTTTCTTAGAAACATCAAAGCACAACGGAAAAGAGTTAAATGATCACCGACAAGAAAAAACTTCGTGTCAAGTAAAATCAATATCGCAATAGCAGGAATGGGAAATGTTGCCAAGACTCTTATCAAGGGATTAGAATTTTACAGAAACTCAAAAACTGACGGGCTATGGCACCCAATGCTTGCAGGTTTTACAATAAATGATGTTTCCATAGCAGGAATTTTTGATGTAGATGCAGCTAAGGTAGGAAAAAGAGTAAATGAAATAATAACAGATTACAAGTTGGAAACCTCACATGTAGTACAAGCAGGAATTTCGGAAGATTCCATGAATGCGGAGGTGATACGAAATGACCAGCTAAAATCTATAAAATATGATGAGTTTGTAAGCTCATTAAAAAAACTAAAACCAGATTTTCTCGTCAATCTCATTTCTTCAGGAATGGAAAAAAGCAGTGAAAGATATGCACGTGCAGCATTAGAAGCTGGATGTTCGTTTTTTAATGCTACATCTTCCATGGTAACGACAAGCCACATGAGATCTGCCTTTGAATCAAAAGGATTGATGATTCTAGGCGATGATATGATGAGTCAATTTGGTGGAACTGCCTTTCATCGCGGGATGATAGATTTTATGATAAATCGTGGAATCAAGATTCAAAAGGCATATCAGCTTGATGTTGGTGGAAATCCGGATACACAAAACACAATGGCAGAGCAAATAAGAGAAAAAAAGCGTAAAATAAAGACAGAGTCTATATCAGTCGAAACTCCATATCCATTCAAATCTACCGCAGGAACGACTGAGTACGCAGAACAACTTGGAAATTCTCGAGTTAGCTATTATTGGATGGAGGCAACTAGTTTTATGAATTCCACGGTAGAGATGGATTTAACACTTAGAACTAATGACAGTGCAAATGGTTGCAATATCATTCTTGATGCTATAAGAGCTGCAAAGATGTCAATTTCCAAAAAGGATCTTGCCAAGTCAGAGATAATTTCTGCATATGCTTTTAAAAATCCTGCAAAGAAGATTAGGATCAGGGATTCTATTAAGGCATTTGAAGAATCCTTTCTGAGCTGAGCAAACTATTAATGTACTTTGGAAGGGATTATTTTCTATGCAAAAAGCCGCCCAATCTGATGAAGTGCCAAAAATTTTTGCAGACGTTAAAGAAATGGAAATAACAAGAGCGATAGCAAATGAATTTCATTCAGTATTAATAGATAGAGCAGATTCTGATGTGATAATAATTGGTGCTGGTCCCGCAGGTCTTACAGCTGGCAAGGAACTTGCAACCATGGGATTTAAGACTTTGATTATAGAACAGAATAACTATCTTGGGGGGGGCTACTGGCTTGGAGGATATATGATGAATCCTGTTACAGTCAGGGCTCCTGCACAAAAAATATGGGATGAGCTTGGAATACCGTACAAGAAAGTTGCTGAAGGACTCTATCTTACTCCAGGGCCTCATGCAGCTTCTAAGCTTATTGCCGCAGCTTGCGATGCGGGCGTGAAATTTTTGAATTTGACCAAGTTTGATGATTTAGTACTAAAAAAAGGCCGAGTAGGAGGAGTAGTAGTTAACTGGATGCCTGTTTCTGCACTTCCAAGAAACATAACTTGTGTAGACCCTGTTGCCCTAGAATCAAAGATGGTAATTGATGCTTCTGGTCATGACTCTGTTGCAGTTAAAAGACTGGTGGACAGAAAGCTGGTAGAATGGAAAGGAATGGATCCCATGTGGGTCGATGATGGGGAAAACAAAGTAGTTCACAAGACAGGAGAGGTGTATCCAGGTCTAGTTGTTGCTGGCATGTCAGTAACTGAGACTTTTGGAATAGCTAGAATGGGGCCAACTTATGGTTCGATGCTTCTTTCAGGAAAGAAAGCGGCCGAGGTCACGGCGGCTAAGATAAAAGAATTAAAAAGATAAACTATATTCAAGTAATCCAACATTTGTTTATTGAAAATCTCAAAGATATTTCTATATGATGAACCGTCTGTGCCAGAAATAAAAATTGGAGAGCTTGCTCAATTCATACAACAACAATTTCGAGTCAAAGTCGAGATAAGGGAAAACATCTTTAGTTTTTTTGGAAAATCACATAAAAAACTGACCTTTGAGCTTGCATCTTCACGAATATTCAACACAATGATGCCTTTTGAAAAACACAATCCTACCTTTGAAGAAATAGAATTTGAGAATTCCTTTACTGACCCTACAAAGACAACCAATATTATAATGTACGATGGTTTTGAAATTAAAAAAATTATCAGTGAAATCATACCAGAAACAGAGTTGCAATCAGACAAATTCCATCTTGTTTTTACAACCAAACTTACGTGTACATATGATTTTGAGGATTATAGGTATCATGGAAGAGCAGTAATTTGTTCGAATCCATCTGTCATCTCTACAACAGGAATAATTGAGGCGCCAGCAAAACCTCGGGATTACTATTTTGATTTATTTTCCAACATTTCACAAGGTCTTAACTTAGATGCAATGAAAAATCATTTTAAAGGGAGATATTTGGAATATCATGATTCAAAACTTGGGGAGGTAGTCAAAGGATATGCTATGCAAGCAATATTTTATTACTTGACGGGAAAACCGTTTTGCGACTTAAGAGACTGCAGACTTTATAATGCTCACTGGCAGGAAGATCTTCTGCATTCACAGATAAAAATTGGAACTCTTTGTGCGAAACACCAACAAGTCCTTGATCAAATTGCTACAAACTATGAATAATTTAAATATGAACCGTAAATGAGTTTCATTTGTGCAAGTAGAGATCAAAGCAGAACCAAAAAAAGAAGATAGGAAGAAAAAATACGATGTAATAATTATCGGCGCAGGACCAGCCGGATATACTGCAGCAATTTATACTTCGCGCGCTAAGCGTGAGACACTGGTTATTTCCGGAGTTTTGCCAGGAGGACAGCTCATGCTTACAACCGAAGTTGAAAATTATCCTGGATTTGCAGAAGGGATATTTGGTCCAGAGCTAATGACAATAATGAAAAAACAAACAGAAAGAATGGGTGCAAGTATTGTCGATGATGAGGTTGTCAATGTTGATTTCAGGCACTCACCATTCAAGGTTCTCACTTATTCAGATGAATATGAGGCGGACGCTGTCATAATCTGTACAGGTGCAAGTCCTAGGAAGATTGGGGCAAAAGGAGAACAGGAATTTAGCGCAAAAGGGGTTTCATACTGTGCAACATGCGATGGCCCATTTTTTAAAAATCAAGAAATCATGGTAGCAGGTGGAGGCGATACAGCTATGGAGGAGGCAATCTTTCTTACCAAATTTGCTAAAAATGTACACTTGGTTCACAGAAGAGACAATCTGAGAGCAAGCAAGGTTTTGCAGGAGAGAGCTTTTGCAAATAACAAAATAAAATTCTACTGGAACAAGATTATTGATGAAATTAGAGGCGGCGACAAGGTCAGCCAAGTAACTATTAAAGATACCATTACAAATGAGAAACAGAATCTGGATATTGGCGGGCTTTTTGTAGCCATAGGGCATGAACCAAATACAAAACTGTTCAAGGGACAAATTGAGCTTGATGATCAAGGATACATTGTTTTAAAAGACCATACAAAAACCAGTGTAAATGGAGTCTTCGCCGCTGGTGATGTTCATGATCATAGATACAGGCAGGCAGTAACAGCAGCCGGATTTGGTTGCATGGCCGCAATAGATGTTGACAAATATCTTTCTGAAAAAAGAAAGTAGCTACGCATACAAAGCTTGTGAGAGATGAGCTGCTTCTTTTACAGATCTATCAAATTCTTCTTCTGTGAAAACTTTTTGTTGCGTATACAAACTCTTAAACTTGCAACCATCGTCAGCAAATATTCCTACAATACAACCCTTATCCAAGGAAAGTTTTTCCATAGCAGCAAATACCGCACCAGAAGATGGGCCAACGAGAAGCTTTTCTTTTTCGAATAATCTTTTAACTGCAGCAAAAGCTTCTTCGTTTGTTATTGTTATCCAGTCATCCACGAGGTTTTCGCGTTTTCTAAATAACACAGGTTTGTCTGATTCAACAAAATTTCGTAAACCTTGGATCAAATGATTTTGCTGTGGCTGAACAGCAATTGTTTTAATTGAAGTATTATGCTCCTTCAAATAAGCAGAAATGCCGGTTATAGTACCACCGGTACCAACACCTGTCAAGAAATGAGTGACGTTACCTTCTGTTTGTCTCCAGATTTCAGGACCGGTGCCTACATAATGACCCATGAAGTTCGCTTCGTTTTCGTATTGATTTGGCATGTAGTATATGTCTGGTCTTGCGGAAGATATGGCTCTAGCAAGAGCAATGCTTTGATCCGTACCTGCACCCACTTTTGGGCACAAGTCATCGCTTGTTTCATACAGCTTTGCCCCTAGTGATTCAATTATTTTTTTAGTCTCTTCGCTTGCCTTTTCAGGAATGACTATTTCAACTTTATAACCCAATAGATTAGCTATTCCCGCTAATGCAATTCCAGTATTGCCAGAAGTGGGCTCTATGATTACGCTTTCATTTTTTTTTAAAATTCCACGTTCCTCGCCATCTTTTATCATCCAATATGCTGCCCTATCTTTTACAGAACCAAAGGGGTTATGGGATTCAAGCTTGGCGTAGGAAATTATTTTATCAGAAGAAATTGAGTCTAGTTTTATAAGTGGAGTATTCCCAATTTTGTTTAGTGAGTCTGCATCACCAACAACTTTGGTTGCCAACTATTTCACCTTTTTAATGGTGAATTCTAGATCTTTATCGGTTTTCTTAATACCTAAAAGCTGATGACCGTTTCTATTTACCCATCTTGAAATATCTTCTTCAGAGGCCGGATCGTCAGCAATGACCCTTAGAACATTTCCTACAGTCATTCTTTCAATTTCGATTTTTGTTCTGAAGACTGGTTCAGGACAGAACAATCCTCTAACATCGATTGTCTTAGTTTGACCTAATTCTGAAATACTCAATCACCTGATAAATCAAAAACATTGCAGTTCCATATTAAAATCTATTCTTGTACGCAAAATTGTTTTATCTAGTAAGAATCATTGGCAATATTGCTCTCAAATTTCGTTCATACAAGATTGTGTGATCATGATTTTTGAAATTTACCTTGTTAGAAAGTATTGTTGTGAGGTGGACGGCAATTTTGTATACTGCAGTCCACATAATGCTATTTGGATTAGATTCAAATGTACTAATTAAAAAGGAGCATAATCCAGTTAAGTTAGGATGTGTTTGACGAAAGTAATTTATGATTTGGTCCTTTGAATTTTCAACTTTATATTTTGCGTGTTCTATCATTTCTTTGCTTGTGACATATCCGGTATGTTCAATTGAAATTTTACCCTTTCTCATCGCGTTTAATACATTATCCAGAGTATTTTCTGACTCGATAAGGTTGGTGCATCTTCCTAATGTAGAAATTACGTGTGAATCACTTCCTGTTACCTCTACCATATCATTTATTTTTGCAAAGTGAGCTGCTCTGATGTTGGAATACCTGTCGACGTTATTGCTGTTAAAGACTTCAATCAGATTACATAGCAATGATTTTTCTCGCAATCCATTACTGAGACCAAAAGGATGCGGAGCACACGAAATTGCCCCTTGTGATTTTATTCTATCAAGTATTTCTTCAATAGTTTGACCAGCTTGTATAGTCTCGTAAATTCCATATGCAATAACGTGAATACCGTTGTCAGTGGTTATTTCTTCTGCAGGGTAGATCTGGAGATCTTTGAATTTTTCGTGTTGTTTTTTGTAGTCAAGTAAAGCAGAAAAACCATCAAGGGTATTATGATTTGTTATAAAAAAGGCATCAAGATTCATCTTGCGTGCTTGTTCAAGTTGTTCTGGAATCGTTATGCCACAATCATATGGTGCTTCCTTCAAACCAAGTTGAAAATTAGAAAATTGGTTATGACAGTGTAATTCCACCTTTAGAAGATTCAACGCTTATTTGTATTCCTAATTTTACAATATAATCCTTATTTTATAAAATCACTTCAAAGTGTTTTTGGATTACCTAAACAAATCCTTCTTTTTTATCCTCAATAGATCTTTGACTCTACCCTCAGAATCATTGAATTTGTAATTTCTAATAATTGCGATTGGAGTATTGAGAGTTTTGCCCATGACTAATTCTGCAGCACAACACAGTTCGTCAGCGATAGCAATCGCTGTTACGTGTAAGATTCGTCCAAATGAGTCCTTTGTGCCGACATAATTACAGAGTGCAGAAATCCCAGAGAGTCCTATGGCTTGGTTAATTTGTCCCTCTCTAAATGGCCGGCCAAAAGTATCAGAAACAACAACCGCAACTTTTTTACCAATTCTTTTCATTATTTGTTTCCTTAATTTCGCTGCAGAAGCATCAGAATTTTTTGGCAGTAGTGTGACATATCCACCTTTGACATTACTTTCATCCACACCTGCATTAGCACAAATAAAATCATTATAAGTTTCCGCTATAATGATTCCGTAATACATTCTTACAATGCGTTTTGACTCATCAAGTATCACTTGGATAGCTCGCGGATCTTTTCCATAATCACTGGCAATTCCGATTGCAAGAATTGATGGTACCACTTTTGACAAGTCAACTATCTGACCTTCATGTTTTGAAATTATTTTTTGCGTTATAACTATAATATCGCCATCTTTTATGTCTGGCTTTGAAGGCGAAGATAAAATCAGATCTAATAGGTCGTCGCTTTGTTCTATTTCCTTGGTTATTTTGATTGGAATTATTTCAGTTTGCATTAGTTTATTGCATTATTTTATTATTTAAAATAATATCCAAGTTATGCTATTACTTTTGCCAGATTCATTCCGTAGTGTTTGTTTATGATATCAATCAATAAGGAAAGATCCTTTTCTTCAAGTGTTACTGTTGCTAAATCCTTTACGATATCCTGTGCTCTAAAGGCCACGCCAAGGCCACATATATTAAAGAGCGTGATATCGTTTGCACCATCTACAACAACTACGATATCCTCCTTTTTTTCTTTCCATTCTTTTATTTTAATTAGGGCAGATTTTGCTTTGTCTGAATCTACTCGTATTTTTACGTTATCTAATTTGTTGTCTTTGAAGATCAGTTCGTTTGAAAATACAAAGTCTAGATCTAGTTCGTTTTTTAGTCTGTCTGTCATTAGATTAAATCCTCCAGAGATTGCAAGCAATTTCCAACCGGCAGCTTTTAGGGTTATACAAACCTCTCTTGCGCCAGTCATTATTTGAAGCGAGTCCGCAACTTCCTTGCATGTTTCGTAACTTATTCCCCTAAGGGTTTTAATTCTAGTTCGGAGCCCCTCTTCCCAATTTATCACACCCTCTATTCCTTTTCTTGTGATCTCCCAGATCTCATCTTGTTTGTTTATTCTTTCTGCAAGAATGGGAAGATATTCTGCATCAAGGAGAACACCTTCAACGTCAAAAATCGCAAGCAATTAGTTTCTGTTTTCACACATAAATCAATATTATATTAATCTTAAGAGACAAAATCTGGAAATAGACCACTAGCAATATATTTTACTCTTCCAGATGGATGCCATGGGCGAACTTCCACACAAATATGAAGTACCGATCAAAACTGCAACGGTACCTTATAAGTTGCCCGATGACGTCAAAGATGAGCTAAAGGCTTCCGGAATGATGGATGACAAAGGTAAATTAAAATTAAAAGGAGTTAGCCCAAAGATGCTAAAGCGTATGAAAGAAGAAGCAGTTGACTGCCCAATTTTCAAAAACGAGATAGGATTTGTCCAATGTTTTGTTTGCTCAAATTTTCAAAGCAGAATTACTGGAAAAGTACTTTGTAAGGGCGACCCACTCAAAACCAGAAAGGCTCATTAGTACAAGCATCAAATTGATGTAAATTGAGTAAGGAGATTGGTATTACAGTTAAGAAAATGGAGAATTTTAGCGAGTGGTATACCCAAATAGTGATTAAAGCAGAGCTTGCTGATTATGCGCCCGTTAAAGGGCTGATGGTCTTAAGACCTTATGGGTATTCCATATGGGAGTCTTTAAAATCATCACTTGACCAAAAGCTCAAAAGTACATCTCATGAAAATGGATTTTTGCCGATCTTAATTCCCGAATCTCTTCTAAGCAAAGAATCTGAACATTTTGCAGGTTTCAATCCTGAAGTTTTCTGGGTGACGCGCTCTGGCGATACTGAAATAGGAGACCGACTGGCATTGCGACCAACTTCTGAAACTCTTGCTTATCACATGTACTCCAAATGGATCAAAAGTTGGAGGGATTTACCTTTGAAGATTAATTTTTGGAATTCTGCACTTAGAGCAGAGATCAAATCTACAAAACCATTTATTAGAACTTCGGAATTTTTGTGGCAAGAAGGACACACAGTTCACGCATCAAAAGAAGAAGCTGAACAAGAAGTTATGACAATACTTGAGATTTACAAGAAAACAATAGAAGAAGAGCTTGCTATACCAGTCATTACGGGAAAAAAAAGTGATAAAGAGAAATTTGTAGGAGCAGTCTACACTACAACCATGGAGGCCATCATGCCTGATGGGAAGGGACTCCAGATGGGAACATCACATTTTCTAGGTCAGAACTTTTCCAAGCCATTTAATGTCAAATTTTTGGATAAGGAAAATGTTGAAACCTATGCATGGCAGACATCGTGGGGGATTTCATGGAGATTGATTGGTGCTTTAATAATGGTCCATGGTGATGACAAAGGTCTTGTGCTACCTCCCAGAGTTTCTCCCATTCAAGTAGTCATTGTTCCAATTTATTACTCTCCATCAGACAAAGAGGCTGTCATAAGAAAGGCTCAAGAGATAAAACAGGTTCTTGCAGATGGCAACGCCAGAAGCCTGATTGATACAAGGGATCAATTCACGCCTGGCTACAAATTTAATGAATGGGAAATGAAAGGAGTTCCGCTAAGAATAGAGATAGGACCAAAAGACATAGCAAAAGGCAAGATTGTATTGGTTAGACGTGATAATCAAAAAAAAATTGATGTCGAATTTGCCAACGTAGAAGTATGGGTCAAGTCAACATTAAAGGAGATACAAGAAAGCCTGTTTGAAAAAGCAAAAGATATCCTTGAGGAAAAAACCATTGGCGTGTCTGGTTTTGAGGAATTCGAATCAGAGCTGGAAAAAGGAATGCTTCTAAAGTCACCGTGGTGTGGTGATCAAAAATGTGAGGATAAAATAAAGGAAGTAACGGGAGCAGACATTCGTGTCATTCCTTTTAATGGTGAAAGATCAGATTCGGCATGCATGATCTGTAAAAAGACAAGCAAGAAAGAAGTGATTTTTGGTCGCGGTTACTAACCTCCGAGTCTTTTGTTTCGACATTTTAATAATTTGACCTTTTACTTTGTAAACTTGTTATAGAGATTATATTGAGCAGCAATGATTGAGAATTGAATAATGTCGGGGTCCCCAGTTTCTTATCGTGATCGGATTTATATCATTAAAGATGTAATTTTGATGCTTGTGCAATACGGTGAACTTAACCAGACAGCATTAGTAAGTTTTTGTGGCTTGAACTTGAAAAAACACAAACCCATTCTGGATGATTTGGAAGCAAATGACATGATAAAAAGTGAACAAAAACCACTTGGTAAAAGAATTATTACTATTTACAAGCCTACTCAAAAAGGGATGGAGTTTTGTAGAAACATCTTGGAAGTCTATGAAAATATGTTTCCTCGTAAGAAGACTTCTGATAAGCAACCTTAGTCTTCTTGATTTAAACCATATTGTGCAGCAATTTTTTTATTTATTTCTTCTTTTTCCTTTAGAAATTGACTATATCTCTTGTTCCAAGAGCTTATCTCCAGATGTTGCCTAATTCCAGTAATTAGCCATATCACTGAAACAGCAACAATTACTCCAAGCAATATAACAAGAATTGCTCCAAATTCGTACTCTCGTTGCAGGATAGAGAAAAAGCGAGGATGTGTGAACAAAAAGATCGAGAGTCCTATTGCAAATGGTGCCAAGACAAATCCCGAGACAGATACAGCAAGAAGAAGTCTCCTTATTTTAAGCATCTTTTCAATGAACCCATCCATCAGTCCTAAGATGTCAGCTCTGGATGTTGTTAGTTCGTCATCAATCAAAATTTTCACTCTCTTCTAGTTGACAGTACCTATTTTGTTGAAACGAACTAAATTTCATTTTAGCTAGCATCCACCGTTATGGTACCTTTCATCTCAGGATGAATAGTAGAATAATAAGTAAATGTTCCTGTCTTATCAGCTAGAAAGTTTATTGTCTGCGCCTCAAAGTATTTCAGTTGTTTAGTGTGAACATTAAATGCATCAATGTTCAGATCCTCTGGAGACAGGGTCTCTTTATCTTCGTTAATAAAGTGCAAAGAAACTAATTCTCCTTGCGTCACATGAATTGACGGATCACTGTTTACTCCAGATAGGCTTTTTTTGCCCTGCCTAGTAGATTGCTGGTCATAAAAGTATCCTTGGTCTGCTGTATGTAATGCTTCTATGTAAATATGAGTAGGAGCTTGTAAAACCGGTGTTGTTCCATTTACTGGAACCATAGATCCTAATCCAAAATAGATGCCTGCAGACACGCCGACTGCTATTATAGCTATTCCTATTATTGTACCTCTTGTGAAAAATTTATCATTGCTTTTATTTTTCTGCTTTCTTGCCACTGAGAAATAATTGAATACAGTGTATATTTAGGTAATGATTAACAAAGCTTCGTAAAAGATATTTATTTGATTTCAACCTATTTTAATTGGCGATCTTAACGAAAACGCGCGAATTGGTTTTAATAGCTGTTGTTGTTGTTCTTGCAGCAATAGTTGCAACCGAATCTTTAAACGGTAAATCTCATGATTCTAGCCTTGCTATTACTGAAGGTCCTCAAGGTCCATCTGGACCACAAGGACCGCCGGGGCCAGCGGGACCACAAGGTCCCCCAGGGCCACAGGGAATTCCTGCTTCGCCAAGCACTGGAGGATCTAACCTTACAACTTTATTCAAAAATGTTGAAAATTCAGTAGTTCAGATTACAAGTAAGGTCACTACTGTTGACAATAGCATAATTATAAATGGCATACCACTACAGAACAATTCTACTAGGTTGGGTTCGGGATTTGTGTATGATAATGAGGGCCGAATCATAACAAATAACCACGTAGTAGAAGGAACTAAAACGGTTGATGTAACATTTATCGACGGCAACACATACACGGCCAAAGTCGTTGGGACTGATCCTGATAATGACATTGCCGTTATACAAATAACCGATAATTTTTCTGATGAGAATCTGGTTCCTCTCCAATTTGGAAATTCATCACAACTTCAGGTCGGCCAAGAGGTGGTAGCAATAGGAAACCCCTTTGGTCTTAGTGATACTATGACGCATGGAATAGTAAGTCAAGTTGGTCGCCTCCTACCCAATGAAAACCTTGGATTTTCGATTCCAGACATAATTCAAGTTGACACCCCAATTAATCCAGGCAATTCTGGAGGACCCTTGCTAGATCTAAATGGAGAAGTTGTGGGAATGAATACTGCAATAAAAACTGATACTGGAGACTTTGCAGGTGTAGGATTTTCCATTCCATCCAACACTATAGCACGTATTGCTCCGCAACTAATCAAAAATGGATTTTATAGTCATCCATGGCTTGGGATAGCAGGTGGTAATCTTAATCCAGATATTACTGTAGCTAACGGATTACCAAGAAATTTCAAAGGAGTTATTGTAGAAAAAGTAGTAAAGGATAGTCCTGCTGACAAGGCTGGGCTAATTTCAGCAACATTAGATGGAAACAACATGCCACATGGTGGAGACATAATCACTGCGGTTGATGGGCATTCAATTAAGACAATTTATGACATCATATCATATATGGATGATAACAAATCAGTTGGCGACAAAATGACTCTAACAATAAACAGAGCTGGTAAATCAATGGATTTAACTGTCACCTTACAAGCAAGACCAACATCTTCATCTTAATTTACCCATTAATTAAATCCAGTTAGATTAATTTTTCGGGTATGGAAAAATTCCACAGCTTGTCAATTGCTTTTTTTATCCCAATTCTGGATCTCGCTTTAATATTAGATTTTTTAATATTTTTTCCCTCTACAATAAAAAGACTTGACGGCTTGGTCAAGTCTTCACCGCACTGTCTTTTTGTTATTCGAAGGGCTTGGGTTAGCTTTGCCGGACCATTTGTGAGATTTGATATCTCACTGGTTTTCCTCTGTTTTATCATGAAATCAATTCCATCCTTTGGTATTAACGCCCGTAAAAGTACTGCGCCAGCTTTAGATTCATTATTTTTTGCTACAGCATTAACGCAATAATGCATACCGTAAGTGAAATAAACATATGTCATACCAACTTCGTCGAACATTACCTTGTTTCTTTCCGTTATTCCCGAATAAGAATGGCTTGCAGGATCATCATCTTTGTAGGCCTCTGTTTCAATTATAATCCCAGAAACTAGCTTTTGACCAATTTTTCTTACAAGTATCTTACCTAATAGATCTTGAGCAACATCAACTGTATCTCTGCGATAAAATGAGCGTGGCAATATTATCATGAGAAGGTCTCAGCATCATTTCCCTTTTTTAACTTATCAAGTGATTCTTTCAAGGTTTTGATATCTTCTTTTAACACTTGCTTAAGGCTAGGATTGTAAATAGCAGCTGCAGGATGTATAGTTAGAAAGTAAAGTTGATTATTTTTTTTAATTATTTTACCTCTGTTTTTCGTTATAGAATCACCAGAAAGAATTGAATTATATGCGGTGTTCCCAAGAATACATATTATTTTTGGTTTAATTATTTCAAGCTCTTTTTCCAGATATTGATGACACAAGTCTATTTCTTGTACAAGTGGGAGCCTATTGTTTGGAGGTCTGCATTTTACTACATTCGTTATAAAAACATCATCCCTTGAGAGTCCGCCATATGCCAATGCTTCAGACAATATATTTCCAGCAGCACCAACAAAAGGCTCTCCTTTGAGATCTTCGTTTCTGCCCGGTGCTTCCCCAATGAAAAGAATTTCTGATTTGATACTTCCTTTTCCAGGAACCGCATTTGTTCTTGATTTCGAAAGCTCGCATTTAGTACATAACGTAACTTGTGCTCGTAGCCCATTTAATTGATTAGGCATCCTCTCCACCCACACTCTTTACTGTAGCTATTCCTCTTATGTGAGGTCCCCCATTTCCCATCCTCATAATTTGCATTGGATCGCCCTTGCCACAGTTTGTAATTGGTCTTACCGTAAAGTCATTTCCACAAGCATCAATGGAATTAAAAAATTCAGGTGCAATTCCCATTACAATAACATCTCTTAGCAGTTGTGTTAACTCACCATTTTCTATTTTTTGTGCAAATTGACAAGAAATGCTCCAATTATATCGCATCATATCAATTGATGGGATCTTCATGTTTGAAATATAGTAACCATTTTTCACTTCCTTAATCATTTCCACAGGATCCCAATCACCTTGTTTTATGCAGGTACATGCCATTCTAATTAATGGTAGAAAACCATACCCAGTTGCCCTCATACCTGAGTTTGGTTCTGTTCCAAAAATTGTTGCCGTTTCCCTACTTTGCATATGATTCAATAGTATACCATTTTCAATCAAGGATTTTCGTTTTGCTAAAACTCCTTCATCATCATATTTGTAGCAACCAAGATTAGATTGTATTGTAGGATCATCTATTACGCTTAATTCTGAGGAACCGATTTGTTGCCCAAGTTTTCCTGACCACCAAGCACCCCCTGCCCATGCCATCTCTCGTCCTAGCACTCTATCTGCTTCTGATGGGTGTCCCAAGATTTCATGTGTTAGAAGAGCGACAAAATCAGGATTCATTACTACGACAGACTTTACTTCTTTTACAGTCTTTGCTTCTATAAGTTCAGAAGCTTTTTGTGATACAAATTCAGCTGATTTAGTAACATCATTTTTCTCAAGTATGATTTCCATTCCTCCCCTACCGCCCTCAGTTGTATTTACGACTTCAGTAAGTCCCGATTCATGCGCAGTTGCCGATAAATTAGATATAATATCTTCAAAACTTTGATTAATTTTTGCACCATCACTACTAACAAAATATTTTGAGAAAACGTCGTGTTGCATAGATACCGAAGATTTGATTATTCTTTTTTTGCTGCGAATTATTTTGTCACATTCAAAGCCAATCTTCATCAATTCATCTATAGTGGGTTTCCTCTTCATTGGAAAACTCACTTTTTCTGTATTTACTTTAATTTCAGCTAGGCGGATCTTCTCTTGTTTTAGCTGAGAGTAATGTAGAGCAGTTTTGACTGCTTCTGATATGGCATTTCTAACCATATCAAAAGATTGGGGATCTGAAATTGAACAGAATCCCCATGAACCAGATACAAGAACCCTTATCCCAAGACCTGAATCCTTTTGAGATGCAAAATGTTCGATCTCACCATTCTCTAATAAGAATCCTTTACTAAGAACAGTTTCTGCTCGTATGTCACAATATTGAGCCCCATTTTCGAGTGCGAATTGAACTGATTTTTCGGCATAATCCTCTAGATCCAATGAACGAATTGGTTGTTTTCAAGTATTTTTATGTTATACTGCAGATTTGGCCTTTTCATTTTTAGGAAGAGTAAACGAAAAGGTAGAACCTTTTCCGAGTTCGCTTTCAACCCATATCTTGCCACCATGCGCCTCAACAATCCCTTTACAGATGGAAAGGCCTAGACCACTACCTCCCTTTTCCCGGGTAGTTGAAGTGTCTACTTGATAAAATTTTCTAAAGACTTTATCTAAGGAATCTTTTGGAATACCCCTACCATTATCCTTAACTGATATCTTTACCTCGCTTGGCATTTCTTCGATAAGAACTTCTACTTTGCCCGTTTTAGAGGATCCTGCCCTTAAACTATTTTTTATAAGATTAGTGAGCACCTGACTTATTCGTTCATCATCATAAAAAGCGTAAATATCTCTTTTTACGTTATATGTCAGATCAATTTCATCAGTAAGAGCTTGGGGAGCCATTGCAGTTATGGTTTTTTGTATTGTGGTTCTTAAATTATCAGTTTGTCTTTTGATTTTAAGTTGACCCAAATCCAGCTTTTGCGCATCAAGCAAATCTGATATTAATTGTAAGAGGGTTGCCGAGCTTGATTTTATCACTTCTAATCTTTCTTTCTGGTTTTTGTTAAGTTGCCCCAAATGTTCACCAAGTAAAATATCAGCATATCCTTGTATTGGTACTAACGGAGTCTTCAATTCATGCGTAATCATTGCAAGGAACTCGTCTTTTGCTTGTTCAATTTTTTTTGCTTCTTCTTCCTTTTTTTGTATTGTAGTAGACATTGTGTTAAATGTTTCAGCTAGAATCCCGATTTCATCCTTTGAGTGATAATCTATTTCTTCTCCGTAGAACCCTTCTTTTACATGAGAAATAGCCAAAGTCAGTATTTGAATGGGATTTAATGATTTTCTGATGGAAAACATTACAATCATAAAAACTGCAACATCTACTACAAGCAAAACTTGTATAATTAGAACTCTTTGATGTAGCATGTCATCTATCAGTTTATTCCATTCGTCAACGAATTGGCTAGTTGTAGACAATACAATGCTTCGCTGTTGGTCCAAATTTTGCATAGCCAAACCAAATTCTTTAGAAATCAATGGAGTAGATTCGACAACTTCCAACTTTGGTTGTACAGCTTCCCATAAAGGATCTAACTGCCTAAGCGAACCAGAATTTTCTCTTGGAATCGGATCTAATGTCTCTGGTTGGATTTTTGTATTGTTGATTTCCTCATTTGTCAAGGGAAGCCCTTCCAATTTTCGTAAATCAGAATCAAAAATGAGTCGATCATTTTTAATCGTATCAGAAGCATTACCTCCTTCCCCGATTGAGATAAGAAGAGTATTTTCGCCCATGGATTTAGCAAGATTAACCATCTCTGCCGCAATTTGCTTTTGTCTTGCATAATTTCTGTCAAGCGAGGAAAGATCATTTACAACGCCATTTGTAAGAGTTACCACATCTCCATTTTTTTCTAAAATATATTTTAATGAATTTTTAACATCTGGGTTGAAGACCGGTTCCTGTTGAATCTTTTCAGCTTGTTGCTTGTAGTCGTTCCAAGAATTCCCAACATCTCCATAACCATTTCTGAGTTCTTCTGGTACAGCAATTATAATACTTCCATTTAATTCTCCACCACTTCCAAGTATGCTGAAAGTGTTATCAAAATCAGCAATTTGATTAAGAAGATTCTGCCTATCACCCTCATTTCCACTTGCGATAGAGTCTGCGGTTCCAGCAATCCTTTCCACTATTACTTTGAGATTACTTGCACTGTTAATAGAATGCAATACAGCTTGATTTTCTTCTGCAGTAGCCAAAAGCAAATACAAGTTGATTGACGAAACTCCTATGATTACAGCTAACAACAAGTAGGTCTTGTTTACTATCTTCATTTTTGTTTCAATCGTGGTTTTGAAAGCCTATAAAAGTTGGCATTAAAACTATCTATTCATCAGTTAAAATGTCAGATAACTTCGTTAAAGTAGCCAGACAAGAGATACAATCAGAATTAAGTGCACTGCAAGAAATACTATTACAATGCAATAACGACAATGACATATCCAAGCTAGGAAATAACATAGGAAAACATCTTCACAAAATAAAGGGTCTTGCACCTATGATGGATCAAATCAGTATCGGCGAGATTGCAAAGATGAATGACTCTATAATAAAACACATTATTGAAAATGGAAGATTAGATGGCATATACCAAATTTTGCTAGAATCAACTGAAATAATGAAAGCGATTTTTGATAACTCAGCTAATCCTAACATTTCAGATTTAAAACATAAAATCTATAGTACATTTCCAACTGTCTTCAATAAATAGAGTTAATCTGCATTTAAATACAAAAAACTCAACAGTACTTATTGAAATGTCGCGTGTAATGATTTCCGACGATTCGGACTCGGTCAGAATGGTTTTAAGAGACATATTGAAAATTGGCAAACATGAACTTGTAGCTGAGGCTACAAACGGGATAGAGACAATAGAGAAATTTAATTCTATCAAACCAGAACTATTGTTACTCGATTTAGCAATGCCAAAAAAGGATGGTTTAACCGTACTTAAAGAAATAATTGCTACAAACCCAAATGCCAAAATTATTATGATAACTGCAAGTGATAACCTTAGTACAATGAGCGAATGCATTGAAGCGGGAGCATCTGCATACATATTGAAGCCTTTTAACTTTGAGAATGTATTAAAGTCCATTACAAAAGTACTTGGTACCACCTAATTCGTAACGAATTTTCTCTACAGTTATGAATAAAAAGCACAATAGATCCTGACTAGATAATGGAGAAAATTGTTGTTGATACCAGTATCATAATAGATGGCGAGATTACCAAATTAATAAAATCTGGAAGTCTAAAAGATTGTGAAATTATCATTCCGGTTGCTGTTCTTGATGAGTTGCAATCCCAAGCTTCACAAAGCAAAGATTACGGATTTGTGGGTCTTGAGGAAATAAAAAAAATGCATGAACTTTCTCACGGGCACAATATTACCATAAGGTTTGAAGGTGAGAGACCAAGTTCGGATGACATCAGACTGGCTAGTCATGGACGCATAGACGCAATAATCAAGGACATTGCAAAAAAAAATAACGCCATTTTCTACACTTCCGATTATGTGCAGGCACTTGTTGCCCAAGCAGAAGAAATAAAGACTAGATACTCAAAGCCAGATATCAAAACCACTGATCTTGAGTTCGAGAGATTTTTTGATCCGCAAACAATGAGTGTGCATCTAAAGGAAGGAACAAAACCCATGGCAAAGCGAGGAAAACCAGGCGCATTTACCCTTTTAGATCTGGAAGATAAAATTCTAACAAAGGAATATCTTAGGTTTATAACTACTCAAATTTTAGAGGCATCGAGAATCAATCAATCAGGAACTGTCGAGATTTCAAAGCCAGGTGCTCTGGTTGTACAATACATAGATTTTAGAATAACAATAACTCACCCACCATTTTCCGATAGTTATGAAATCACTATAACTCATCCTATTGTGAAGCTACGTCTTGAACAATACAACATATCAGAAAAACTAATGGCAAGATTTTCAGAAAAAGCTGAAGGTATTCTCATCTCTGGGCCTCCAGGTTCTGGAAAGAGTACATTTGCTTCCAGTCTTGCAGAGTTTTACTCTAGGAAGGGAAAAATTGTAAAAACATTAGAATCCCCAAGGGATTTGCAAGTTAGTGAAAAAATCACTCAATATACACAGCTTGATGGAGGCTTTGAAAACTCTGCTGATATATTGCTTTTAGTAAGACCTGATTATACAATTTTTGATGAAGTAAGGCGATTTCACGATTTTAGAGTCTTTTCTGATTTACGATTAGCAGGAGTTGGAATGGTTGGAGTAGTCCATGCAAATGCTCCACTGGATGCCATTCAAAGATTCATAGGCAAGATAGAGCTCGGAATGATTCCACATATTTTGGATACAGTTGTCTTTGTCAAGGCCGGTAACATAACAAAAGTTTATGAGCTAGAGTTC
>Ga0187846_10000445_pt1 | contig 24283 bp, 14 predicted proteins | sample TC_taG_FD_161473 | JGI IMG/M metagenome (GOLD analysis project Ga0187846, IMG submission 161473) | Biofilm microbial communities from the roof of an iron ore cave, State of Minas Gerais, Brazil - TC_06 Biofilm (v2) | ecosystem: Environmental > Terrestrial > Deep subsurface > Cave > Wall biofilm... | reverse complement strand
GCAGTGGTGGCATGGGGTGTGGCGGGTGGGGCCGTGGGGCGCGTGATCGATGTGGCGCACAGTGACAGAGCGCGCTCCGGGCGTCAACGCGAGCGGTGGCGACGAACGAAGACGCGGCGGCGCAAGGCATGCGCTGCGCGGTGGGGAGTCAAGGCTGATCGGGGTGGCACTCATCGGTGTTCGGGCGGCGCGCGTGATGGAGGTCGAAGGAGCTCGATCGCCACGAGCACCAGGGGCCCGTGCTGGCAGTGGGGGCAGCGGGTGAGGTCGACGCCTGTCACGCGCATCACGAAGGCCTCGACGGTTTGACTCTGGAGCACTGCGGGCGGCGGGAGATCGAGGGCAGCGCGGGCGGCGGCGAGTTTGTCGGCCTTGGTGCGATTGGCGGTGAGCCCGTAGTGGCGGATGCGCACGAACCCCTTGGGCAACACGTGCAGCAGGAAGCGGCCGATGAACTGCTCAGATGGCAGCGTCAAGATCTTTTGCCGATTGCCGTGAGCGCGGTCGCGCCAGCGGAAGCTGACGCCCTGGGTGTCGAAGGCGAGCAGTCGCGGGTTGGAGAGCGCGACGCGGTGGGTGTAGTGGCCGAGGTAATCGAGGACCTGGTGCGGGCCGGCGAAGGGGCGCTTGGCGTAGACCACCCAAGGCTGCGCATGAAGGCTGTGGAGGAATCGGCCGCGTGTGCCTGGATCGGCCAGCGCGGCGAGTTCGCCGGGAAGTTTGAGCGCGCTGCGCTCGAAGAGCGCTTTCACGGCCTCGAGGAACTTGCCGCGATAGACCCGGGAGAGCGCCTGGACGGGGAACAGAAACCCGCGCCGGGTGCGCAGGAACTGTTGTCTGTCCGGGCTCAAGCCGCCGGCACTGACCAGCGCATGCACATGCGGGTGCAGGCCCAGGCGCTGATCCCAGGTGTGCAGCACGAGCGTGGCGGCGATCTCGGCGCCAAGCCAGCGCGGGTTACGACCGAACTCGAGCAGCGTGGTGGCGGCCGCATGGAACAGCCGCTCATAGAGTGCGCGCGGGTTGGCGAGCGCAAGCCCATTCAACGCGTGGGGAAGCGTGAACACCACGTGGAAGTAAGGCACCGGCAAGAGCTCTTGTTGGCGCGCGGCGAGCCAGCGCTCCTTGGCGAGGGTCTGGCACTTCGGGCAGTGGCGGTTGCCGCAGGAGCGATAGCGGTGGGTGAGCGCGCCGCAATGCTCGCAGCGATAGCACTGAGCGCCGAGCGCGGCGGTGCGACAGGCCACGATCGCGCGCATTGCCCGGTGCTGCTCGGGGCGCAGCCGGTGCGTCGCACGGTAGCGCTCGCCATGCGCGCGCAGGATGTCGGCAGCTCAAGGCGAGCTGACGCCGAGGCGCGCTGCGCGCAACCGCCCGCCGCACCCGCGCCCGGGTGCGTGCACTGCTCCACCGCGCGCCGCGCTATGCGTCGCGCGGGGGCACGAGCGGCAGTAAATCCAGCGGCGAGCGCGTGCGGGTCAAGTCCTTCTGCGCCAGATGGAAGTAGCGCAGCGTCGTCGAGAGGTGTCCGTGCCCGAGCAGTCGCTGAATGGTGTGAACGTCGACCCCCGACTCGAGCAAGTGCGTGGCAAAGGCGTGGCGCAGCCCATGAATCCCACAGCGCTTGGCAATCCGCGCCCGGCGCATGGCCCGGTAGAAGATCTTCTGCGCGGTCGAGTCGTCCATCGGCTCGTGCGGGGTGCGCGATTTCGGGAACAGCCATTCGCGCGGCCGATACAGCTTCCAGTAGCGGCGCAACTCGGCAAGCAGTCGCGCCGAGAGCAGGCTGTAGCGGTCCTTGGCGCCCTTGCCCTGTTCGATACGAATGGCCATGCGGTCGGCATCGATGTCGGTGAGCTTCAGATGGACCACCTCCGATACCCGCAACCCCGCCCCGTAGGTGGTCATCAGCAACGCGCGGTGCTTCGCGTGGGTGCTCGCCTCGATCACCCGCTGCACCTCCTCGCGCGAGAGGATCTGCGGCAGCCGCGAGGGTGCGCGTCGGCGCGGAATCGAGAACTGCGCCGCGGGATGCTTGAGCGTGACGTGGTAGAAGAACTTCAGCGCCCGGGTCGCGATGTTGCAACTGCTCCAGGCGAGCTTGCGTTCCTCGATCAGATAGAGCAGGTAGTCCTGGACTTCGCGTTCGCTGATCCGATCAGGACTGCGCCGGTAATACTTCGCGAGCCCCGCCACCGCCCAGAGATAGCTCTCGCGGGTACTCGCCGCCATGCCGCGCAGCACCATGTCCTTGTCCATACGCTCGCGCAGTGCACCCATCTCGTGCTCCTCGTTCCAAGTGTCGGGGGACATCCCCCGCTCGGAAACGTGGCACGAACGCCAGACAGGCGCTTCGACTAACCGATCGACAACACAGAAATGACGCGACGAGCGTCGCGCTTGAGATCTCCATCGCGTAAGCGGTTTAGTTCAACGTGGTTTATCGAGAGACATTTCCAATTTAACTGGAACCGAGTGATCAATCTGAAGTCGCCACCGCCCCTCACGGCGCAGCCAAAGAGAGCCGCTCACAAGGTCAACGCGCATCTTGCCGTGCCGATGCGTGCTCATCAAGGTCGCACGCGCCAACTGGGTGACGAACTTCCGCGCCGGCCGTGCTGAAGAACGGCGAGGCGCGTTCGAGTATCTGCTTGGGGTTAATTTGCGCCCGGCCCCGAAAGCGGTAGGAGCCCTACGGCCGCTGCGAATTTTTTTCGGAATTGGCCTCGAAGAAAAGCGGCTTCGCCGCCTCGAGATTTGCGCTGGCCGGAAAGGGGACCCTAGAACCTCGCGGATACGTCCGCGATAGATTCCCCCCTACCTCCTCACCCCACCCCCCACTTCGGATTTCGATTTCGGCCCGCCCGAAAAAGAATTCTTCCCTCGGCGCTCGCTGCGTTCGCGCCCATCCCCTCGTAGATTGAACCCGGATGTGGGTTCGCCTCGAGGAGCACGCCATGAAGTACTTCGTCGCCTTCGCACTCGGTACTGCAGCCGCCTGGTTGCCGCACGCACTTTTCGGCGGGACGTGGTGGAGCACCCTGCTCAGTTATCTCGTCGCCTTCACCGTCACTGAACACGTCTGCGACACCTGGCGCGGCTGGATTAACCGCGAAGCCAAGCCTCGGCGCGCCGTCAAGCTGCTCACACTGCGCTAAGCCGCGCTCGCTTCCTCGCGCTCAACCCTCGTGGATGGACGGTCACTGGGAGCCGTTCGCCCATCGTTCTCAACTCGGGAGATCCCCATGATGCTGACACGTAATGCACTTCTCGGCCTGGACCGCCTAAGCGCGGCCAACCACCGAGCCCTTGGCCTACTGCGCGACCACGCCGAGCAATTCCTCCATGCGGCAGGCCACGGGCTTCACAGCGTCGTGGAAGTCATGCGGCATGTTCTGTTCTAGGAGGCAACCGTGATTATCGAGTCCGGCGTAATCATCTTCGCTGGCTTGGCGTTCCTGCTAATCAAGCTGCCGCGGCGAACCATGCTCATCCTGCTTGGTTGGCCGCTGACACTCGACTTCGCTGTCAGCGTGCTCGCCTACGCGCTGCACTGGGGGACGTTCTCGGGTGTCATGGCTGCGGCTGTCGCAGGCATGCTGACCAGCGTCTTCACAACCGTCGCGCGCAAGGCCATCGGTTACATCGAGGGCGGCAAGCAAGTCCCTGGCTTCTTCACCTTCCGGGTGTAGGACCATGCGCGGACACCCAACGGGATCCATTTCGGAGCTCAATGACGCGGCTTCAGCATCCGCTGCCTACGCTTCACGAGCTGTGTTACCACAACCCATGCAAGGCTCGCCTCCGGCCGGTGGTTAGCCTTTGCCGGGAGGGCGTCGAACCCTCTGGACTCCAATGAAAGGTTTCAGTCCACTACCGCAACGTCCTCCTTTCCCAGGCTTGGCCTGGCGCGATCAAACTTGGGTCTGAAGGCGGTCGACGCGCTGATCGGCCTGCGCGCATCCGAGGACTAGGAGACCGAAGGTCTCGATTTCAGCTCGCACGGGGAACGCGGATATGGAGCTTGACGGATCGGCCGCCCGCGAACCGCAAGGCGGAGGGCCCACCCGGATTACGCGTGATCGCAACCCTCACAACATCGCCGGCAGCGGGCGTACATCTACCCGCGTGACGCCAGCGTTGGCACCGGGGGCGGCTAACACCGGCGGGCGCAATTTGACATGTTGTAACAAACCGATGGCGGCGCCTTCGTCATCATACCTGGCGGGGAAAGTCGTGCGCAAGGCGTGGCCAGGGGGTGTTGCCCCCCCCCCCGGGTGATCAACGAACCGGACATGACATGGATCGTCTCCAGGGATGGCGGACGTACCCTGTCGCGCTAGCAGTCGTGACGACCGCGGCATTGCCTGTGCCAGGCGAGCGGGCGCATGGCGCGGTGGTCGGCTCCTCACTGCAACAATCGGCGACAGCGTCGCGGACCGCGATCAAGGCACTTCTCAACTTCGGCAGCACCGCGAAGGTTGAGCTCTCGCGACGCTGGCCGCTGGGTAGCTGTCAGTACGGTCGGTAAGCTCACTGCGCTGCCGCTCGCCATGGATCTACCACTGCCGAACGCGGCGTACCTCGTCCCAGCAGCGTGGAGCTTCGGCTCCGCGTTGCTCGCCCTGGGACTATTCGCGGCTCAGCTGGCATTCGCGTCGCGGGGCGGCATCCGCGCCTCCACGCTCATTGCCGTGGTGGTCCTAAACGTCTTCTGCGCCGCAGCCGGCCTCGCCTTCGCCACGTGGCCGACAGTGTTCGCGTGGAAGCTGTGGCGGCTAAGCGACCTCGCTCGCGCCGCGGGCTGGAGCCTTTTCGCGCTGCTCCTGTCTGGCGTGGGACAGGCGGGCGAGGCAGGCGGCAGGCCGGCTCGTAGGCGCTTCGCCGCCTTGCTCCTTCTTGCAGTATCGGCCGCCATTCTCGCGGGCGTCGCCATGTGGGTCGCCCGCACTTCCCAGGCCGGTGCGGCGAGCGATCGGGTGAGTTATGCCGTATCACTCGGGCTAGCGATTTTTGGCCTCGTGTGCATCGAACAGGTGCTCCGGAACGCGCATGTCGAGGCGCGTTGGGGCGTCAAGCCGCTATGCATCGGGCTCGGGGGCGTATTCGCCTTCGACCTCTTCATGTACGGGGATGGCGTACTCTTCGGACAACTCGACGCGGGTACCTGGAGCGCGCATGGCGTGGTCCAGGCATGCGTGATTCCGTTCGTCGCGGCATCGGCTGCCCGGAGCAAGGGATGGACCGTCAATCTCGCGGTGTCCCGGCAGGTTGTGTTCCATTCGACGGCGCTGCTCGGTTCCGGACTCTACCTGCTGGGCGCCGCGGGCGTAGGCCTTTACATCCGCCACTTCGGCGGCAGCTGGGGGGCGACGATCGGCACCGTCCTGCTGTTCGCGGCGCTGGTGATCCTCGGCGTCGTGATCTCCTCGGGTACCTTCCGCTCGAAGTTGCGTGTGCTCGTCAACAAGCATTTCTTTTCGTACCGGTACGACTACCGCGAGGAGTGGCTGCGTTTCACGAATGTCCTCGCGACACTCGACCCGCGATCGAACATCCACGCGAGGGTCGTTGAGGCGCTCGCGGATCTCGTCGAAAGTCCGGCCGGCGCGATCTGGGCGAGGCGCGGAGGGGCGCTCCGTCAAGTGGCCCGCTGGCACGCGCCGGAGATCCGGGAGCTCGAGCGTGGTGACGCCTCGCTGCCGGCCTTTATGCGGAATACGGGTTGGGTCGTCGACCTCCACCAGGGCCGAAGGGATCCGGCGCGCTATGCCGGCCTGGAGATCCCACAATGGCTTGCGCAGTGGCGAACTGCCTGGCTTGTCATCCCGCTGATCGCGGACAAGAGCTTGATCGGATTCGTCGTGCTGGCAGATCCCCGCGTGCAGGTCGAGATGAACTGGGAAGTGCTCGACTTACTCAAGACTGCGGGCAGTCAGGCGGCGAGCTACCTCGCCCAGATCGAGGCGAACGCCGCGCTGCTCGAGGCCGAGAAGTTCGCCGCCTTCAACCGGATGTCCGCATTCGTCGTCCACGATCTAAAGAATTTGGTGACCCAGCTCACGCTCATGGTGAAGAACACCGAGCGCCACGGCGATAACCTCGAGTTTCAGCGCGACATGCTGGGCACGGTCCGCCACGTGGTCGATCGCATGAACCAGCTCCTCGCGCAGCTTCGGCTCGGCGCGAAGCCGGTCGAAGGCCCGAACCAGGTCGACCTGAGCGCGATCGTCCGGCGGGTTTGCGAGGCGAAACGTGCGCAGCGTCCAGGACTCACCGTCGAAGCCGGACAGCCGGTATACGCGGTTGGCCACGAGGACCGTCTTGAACGCATCGCGGGGCATTTGGTGCAGAACGCGATCGATGCGACGAGTGTCGACGGGATGATCCTCGTTCGGGTGTCGCAAGACGACCGGAACACAGTGCTCGAGGTGATCGACGATGGCGTCGGAATGCCGCCGGATTTCATCCAGGACTGCCTGTTCAAGCCGTTCCAGACGACCAAGCACGATGGCATGGGGATCGGCGCGTACGAGAGCCATCAGTACGTTACCGGCCTTGGCGGTCGGATCACGGTCGAGAGCCCGCCCGGCCGGGGCGTGCGCGTTTGCGTCCTGCTGCCGCGAGCCGCGCTTGACGGTGGGACGGCCGCTGACCTGCGGGAGATCGCGTGACAGACAAGCGTCGCCCGCTGCTGATCGTCGAGGACGATCCCGCGCTGCAGCAGCAGATGAAATGGGCGTTTAGCGAGTACGAGGTGGTGCTGGCGCAGAATCGCGAGAGCGCGCTCGCCCAGCTGCGCCGCTTTGAGGCGGCCGTAGTCACGATGGATCTTGGCTTGCCGCCGCAGCCCAACGACCCGGCAGAGGGTTTCCGATTGCTGCAGGAGACGCTGGCGCTCGCCCCCGACACGAAGGTGATTGTTCTCACGGGCCAGAACGGTCAGGCGCTCGGCGTGCACGCCGTTGCGCTGGGTGCTTACGACTTCTACGAGAAGCCGTTCGAGCCTGAGATTCTCGGGTTGACGATCGAGCGCGCCTATCGCCTCCACGAGCTGCAGCAAGAGAACCGAAGACTCCAGGCGGCGTACCCGCAAGGGGCGCTCAGAGCGATCCTCACCCGCGACCCCGAGATGCAGCGCTTGTGCCGGATGACCGAGCGGATCGCGGGAAGCGGCGTGACGGTACTGCTGCTCGGCGAGTCGGGCACGGGCAAGGAGCTCTTCGCGCGCGCGCTGCACGAACTGTCCCCGCGCCGTGAACACCGGTTCGTGGCTATTAATTGCGCCGCCATTCCCGAGAATCTGCTCGAGAGCGAGCTATTCGGGTACGAGAAGGGCGCATTCACCGGCGCTGCGCGGCGGACGCCTGGAAGGATCGAGCTCGCGCAGCGCGGGACGCTGTTCCCGGACGAGATCGGCGATCTACCCGCTGCGCTTCAGGCCAAGCTCCTGCGCTTTCTGCAGCAGCGCACCATCGAGCGCGTGGGTGGACGCGAGGAGATCCCGGTCGATGTTCGGGTTGTCTGCGCGACGAACCAGAACCTCAAGGATCTGGTCGCGAGCGGCCGGTTCCGCGAGGACCTCTACTACCGTTTGGCCGAGATCATCCTCGAGATTCCGCCGTTGCGCGCGCGCCATGGCGATGCATGCCTGCTCGCGCACGCCTTCGTCCGACGGATCGCCGCGGAGCAGCACCGCGGGACGATGTCGCTCTTGCCCGAGGCGATCGACGCCATCGAGGCGCATCCCTGGCGCGGCAACGTTCGCGAGCTCGAGAACGCGATCAAGCGTGCGGTGATCATGGCCGATTCGCTGCACATTCGAGCCTCCGATCTCGGCCTCGACGCGACGCAGGAGCCGGACGCCTTCAACCTGCGCCACGTGCGCGATGAAGCGGAGCGCATCGCCGTCATTCGTGCCCTGGGCCGCGTGGACGGGAACTTGAGCAAGGCCGCCGAGCTCCTCGGCGTGAGCCGTCCGACGCTCTATGACCTGGTGAACCGCTTCGGCCTGAAGGGCGGGCGCGCGAGTGCGCCCGAGCAGGAGCGATGATCGGTCAGTAATCTCGCCGCCGGCACAACAAGCCGCGGCGCGATCGGAATCGCTGCGAGTCCTGCCGGTGGCCCGCGACTCGTAGCCCCATGGTTCTCGCCATGCGCAGGTTTCGTGCAAACACCGTCGGAAAAGATCCGACGGCCGTGGTGGGGCGGCGCTCGGTAGCGGGCTACATCGTTACAGCGACTTGCGCAGCGCGGACAGCTGTTCCGCGGTCGCAGGCGACACCGGCATTTGCGCGATGCTTTCGACCTCGGTCCGCGCAGCCCCCTTCCGCCCGGCCTTGGCGAGCCCGATCGCGAGCTGAAGGTGGATCTCGGGCACGTCGGGCGCAAGGCGCACGGCTCGCTTGAGCTGCGCTAGCCCACGCTCGCTGTCCCCTCTCTGCACCATGAGCAGTCCGAGGGTAGCGAGGATGGCGGGGTCGTCGGGGGCGAGGCGCTGCGCGGCGGCAGCGTAGTCGAGCGCCTTGCGGTCCCCCAACTGGTCGCTCACCAGCGCGAGCCGAACCAGTGTCCGCGCGTCGCTCGGGTCCGCGGCGACTATCTGGCGATAGTGCTCGACGGCCGCGGCGTAATCCTTGCGCAGGGTGGCGCGCTCGGCGAGGTAGCGCTGGGCGATCGTGTCCTTCCGGTTCGCGACCACCCAGGTGGTGGCCAATGCATCGCCGGCGCTGTCTACCTGCCGCAGCGCTGCGTACAGCTGTTCGACAAGCGCCGGATCGAACGCGCGCAGCAGCGACTCGTGGTAGGCCCTCGCCGCCTCTAGCCAGTCCTTCTCCGCCACCAACACCTGTCCCTCGGCGGCGAAGCCGACCGGATCGTTCGGCTTTGCCTGCTCGATCGCCCGCGCGGCGGCAAGGGCCTCATCGGTGCGTCCGGCCTCGAGCAGCAGCGTCACGATGTCGCGGCGCAGGTCGGTGCGCGCCGGCTCGAGCGCGAGCGCCTTGTTCAGCTGCTCGAGCGCCTTGGCGTAGTTTTTGATCCTGGAATAGCAGATCGCGAGCAGCAACAGCGGACGCACCGAAGCGGGCGCGGCATCGCGCATCTGGGAGAATGTCGCGATTGCCGCCTCCACCTGGCCCGCACGGAGCTGCATCGCGCCGAGGAGTTCGCCGCTCGCCGGATCCTCCGGTATGGCGCGCCGCGCTTCCGCAGCCGCCGCGAGGGCCCCGTCGCCGTCCCCACGGCGGACGCGGAAATCCACCAGCGCCGCGCGCGCGTCGACCAGTTTGGGGCTGGCCTTCAGCGCGCGCGCGAACACCTCTTCGATCTCTTCGGGCCGCGCGCCGATCGACTGCAGCACCTTGGCATAGGAGAGCAACACCGGCGTGCTGTCGGGGTGCTCTTTGAGCAGCCGCTCATAGGCCTCCTGCGCTGCTGCCGGGCCCCGGCTGCGGGCGTCGAGCAAGGCCAGGTTCTCGAGCGAGGCGAGGTAGGTCGGGTTACGCTCGAGCGCGCGCAAGAATGCCCGGTGTGCGGCCGCGAAGTCCCGCCGCTCGAGCTCGACGATGCCTTCGAGGTGGAATCCGTACGGATCTGCGGGGCGCTTTTGCTGCAACCGGTGGACAGCGGAGAGCGCCCGGTCGAAGGCGCCGGTGCGCAAGTGCACCATGATCAGCATCAGGTCGGCGCGCGTGTCGCTCGACTCCGACCTCGCCACCGATTCGAGGTCTGCGATGGCACGCTCATTGTCGCCGAGCTTCAGCCGCACGTCGGCGAGCTGGGTGCGCAGCACCGTGTTGCGCACGTCCAGCGCGCTCGCCTTGGCAAAATTCGATTCCGCCGCCCTGACATCGTTCTTGGCAAGGTAGGCGGTGCCGGCGAGCGCGAACAGCGCCGCATCGGCCTGTTGCGTGTTGAACAGCGGCTCCAACGCGGCCAGCGCGGCATCGGCCATCCCGGCCTGTAGATAGGTTTCGACCAGCATGCGGCCGACAGCCATGTTCCGCGGGTCAAGCAAGTACGCCGAACGCAGATAGTCAGCTGCCCGCTCGTACGCGTGCGACTCGTACTCGATCGCGCCAGACAGCAGCAGGCTTTGAGTCGAATCCTTAGTGAGCCGCCGGACCTCCCGTGCCAGCTTGCGCGCTTGGTCGGGCTTACCTGCCCGGAACTCCAGGAGCGCTTCGAGATAGAGAACCTGCGGATCGTTCGGCGCGATCGTCTTCGCTTCTTCGATCTGTCTTGCCGCGCTGTCGAACGCTTTCGCTGCGATCGAGCGTTCGATCAAGGTGCGTCTCGCGGGCAGCTCGCGGGGGGCGTCTCGGATGATTTGCTCGAGCACTGCGTCCGCAGCGTCGGCTCTGCCCTGTCGGTACAACAGCTCCGCCTTGAAGTAGAGCGCCTCGACGTCGGCTCGCGAATCGGCCGTCAGCGCTTCCACGATGTTCATCGCGCGCACCGGATCGCCATCGAGCGCTGCCACTTTAGCGTTCCCGAGCAGTGCACGCTGCTCCGCGGGATTCGCTTCGAGGGCGTGCGCAAACGCCTGCCCCGCCTTGGCGGGATTCCCTCGCGCGAGGTAGGCGAAGCCGATCGTTGCGTCGAGATCCGCCGCGGCGGCCGGATCGGCGAGGTTCTTATCGGCGAGCTCGGCGAGGACCTGGTTCGGCTTGCCCGCGCGGAGCATGGCCCGCCCGAGATCGGGATAGACGCGCTCCGGAGCAATGTCGAGTGCGAGGGCCTGGCGCAGCTGGAGCTCGGCGCTCGCGGGATTGTTCAGCGCGAGCTGCACGCGGCCCATAAAGAGGCACGCTTCGGCGTTCCGGGGCTCCCGCTGCAGCACGTTCATCAGCTCGACGCGCGCCGATCCGTAGTCCTGGCGGGCGTAGTACGCCTGGGCCGAAGCCAAGCTTCCCGCGGGCTTTGCGCCGCCGCAGGAGGCAAGGAGCACCGACGCGAGAACGCTGGCGATGGCGCAGCGGGTGGGACGACGCTCCATCGGCTTAGCGGCTGATCGGGCTCGGAGTGGATCGGGGTTACTTCGCCGGCGGCGCCGTCGAACCAGCGGCGCGTGCTCAGCGCTTGTCGGCGGCGGGCGGGGGCAGCTGCTTATCGGGATTGATGGTCACCCCGCGCTTCTTCAGCTCCTCGACCAGCAGCTGCGCGTTCGCATTTCCCGCGGCGGCCAACCGCGCCGTGTCGGCGGCGAACGCATCCACTGCGCTCCGCGCCTGCTGCGCCTGCCGGACCTGGGCCGCCTGTCGTTCCTCGAGGCTCTTGAGATTCGCGCGCTCGCTCCACAGCTGCAGCCCCTGGAACCCGCCCCAGATGACGAGCGCGGCCAGAGTCAAGAGCAGCGGCAGGAAAGGATCGCGCGCGATGTCGTGACTGGTCTCCTGCAGGAGGTCCATCTCGCCGCGGCCCGATTCCGGATTCGGCTTCGCCGCGTCTTGCGTCGCTCGTGCTGGCTGCATGTTACCGGCCTCCCTTCGGCGCCGCGGCCGGGGGTGCGGGCGGGGCTGCGGGAGGCGTCTCCACATTGACGGTGATGCCGTGCTTCGACAGCAATTCCTTCAGCTGTGGATCGTTCTTGCGGACTGAGAGATCGGCCAGCGCCTTCACCATCTCCTGGTAGAGGTTCTGCAGCTGAACCGTCTCCTGGATGTATTGACCGCGGCTGTTGAGGTCCTGCTGCAGCGAGCGGTTGGAGACGAACAGCGCGATGTTGGCGAGCGTCAGCAGCAGCAGGACGATCGCGCCGACGGTTAAGACTAGGTGCTGACCGCTTCGCAACATTGCCGCCTCCGTGGCAAGCACAGGCCGATCGGGCACGGGCGCCCTAGAGCGGAAATTATCGCAGCTTGCAGGAACGCGGTCATGCAGCGCCGTTCCAGCGCCGTGTCCCCGCGAGCGAGGAGCGGCGTTTCATGACTGGCGGCAGCGGCTGCGTTATCCGTTCCGTCCGCGGAGCGAGCCGCTTCGCCCGTGCCCTTGCCCCGGCGCCGACCCGTCCGGTCCTCCTGACTTCAGCGGGCGCGGCTACGCCGAGGGGCGGCGCGCCGCGCCCGGTACACGAAGAAGGCCATAGCCGCCAGCACCAGGACGGAGATGCCGTCGGGTTCAGGGACGGCCGCGGCGCTGACCGTGCCCGTTAGCTCCAGCGTGATGGCACCGATCGAGGCGCTGTAGCCGCTCGCGTTACTGCCCACGCCGTTGAGCGTGATAAGGTCATCGAAGACCCCCAACGCGGAGGTCGACACGGCCACCAGCAACCCACCGATGCTCGACCCGGCGGCAAGGTCGGCGAACGGATTGAACCCGCTCAGCACCACGTCGGTGAGTGCGCCGAAGCTGTAGGTGCCGGAGAGCAGGTCGGCCGGGCCGAGCGCGCTATTGAGCGCGAGCAGGCTGGCGGTGATGCCGCTCGTCCCCTGCAGCAGCGTTCCGAAGTTGATCGTGTAGATCGATCCACTCTGGCTGAAGCTGCCGCTACCGGCGACCTGCTGGAAGGCCGAGCGTGCGTAGTTGTTCACCTGACCGGTGAGGCTCACATTCTGCGCGGCTAGGGTGAGATCAGCCATGTCCTGGTTGCGACTGGCGGCGGTCAGCGTCGCGCTGCCGGTAAACACGCCAGCCGCAGCGGTGTTGAGCCCTACGTTCAGCGCCGTACTGTTGGTCGCCCCGGCGGCGAGGCCCGTCCCCAGGTTGCCCGTGGCGGCGAAACCGCTCGTGGCTCCGCCAAGGCTTGCCACGAGGACGTCGTTGAGCGCAGTGGTGGGTGCGCTGTTGGTGATGGACAGCGCCTGAGTAACCACATCCCCGACGTGCACGATCCCAAAGCTCACGCTCGTGCTCGCGAGCGTCGCCTGTGCCGGGGTGTACACCTTGCCGGTGACGTTGACGTTCTGCGGCCCGAGGCTCTGATCCGCCGCCCCGGTCGTCCCCGCGCCGGTGGAAGCGAGATTGAGCGCCACCGTCCCAGCGGTCGTGCCCGCCGTCGCGGTGCTCGCGAGCCCCACCTTGAGCGAGCTCGCATCGGTCTGGCCGGCGGCCAGATTAGCGATGCTGCCGCTCGAGGTGAACCCGGCCGGCGTGGTGGCCACCGAAGCCTTGAGCCCCTCGGTGTACTGGTCGGGCGAGCTGTTGGTCACCGAGATGGCCGATTGCACCGGCAGGGCATCGCCCACCCGCGCCGCGATCGTGATGCTCGGGGTGTTCAGCGTCGGGTTGGCCACCCGATAGCCGGTGCCGCTCACCGCGACGTTTTGCGTGCCGAGGGACAGCGTGGAGAGGCCCGAGGTAGTGCTGCCGTTCGAGGCCAGCGCGAGGGTCACGGTCCCGGTGTTGGCACCCGCCGTCGCTCCGGTGAGGCCCACGCTGATGGCAGTGGAGGAGCCCCCCGCGGCGAGATTCGTGATCGAACCCGAACCGGTCGCCTTTCCGCTCGTCGCGGACACGCTCGCATCCAGTCCCTCTTGGAACCCCACCGGCGCATTGAGCGTGTTGCCCACCGTGATGCTGGTGCCCACCGGATTGCCCAGGCGGAAGTTCCCCAGGTTCACCGTCGCCGGCACCGTGGGCTGCGCCACCTGATACACCTTGCCGCTGACCGCCACGTTCTGCGACGGCAGGGTGAGCTGGCAGTTCGACCCGCAGCCACCGATGTTGCTCGCATCCGACACCAAGGCAACCGTGGCCGTGCCGCTCACCGCCCCTGCCGCGCCGGTGTTCATGCCCACCTGCAGGCTGTTGGCGTTGGTGCCGCCCGGCGCAAGCAGGGTGAACGCACCCGAGGCGGTGATCGGTGCGCTCGCGCTGATGCTTGCGTTCAGCGCCGCCTGCGGGTTGCCGGTGGCCTGGTTGGTCAGGCTCACAAAGGCGGTCGGCGAGCTCGTACCGATCCGCACGCTCCCCAGGTCAATGGTCGGGTTGTTGATCACCGGCTTGGCTTGATCGACCACCTGGGCGCTAATCGTCCCGACCACCCCGTAGTTGGTCGAGCCCACCTGCGCCTCACCGAGTCCGTTGGAGGTCCCGTTGACCGCGCCCGCGGTGAAGAAGTTGACCGCGATCGAGCCGCTGACCGAGCCCGCCGCCGCGGTGTTCACCGTCACCGTCATGCCGTTCGTATTGGTGCCGCCGGCAACGAGCCCGCTGATCGAGCCCGTGCCCTGGATGAGATTCGCCCCAGTGCCCTGGGTCGAGCCGAAGCGTGCGTTCAGGTCCTCCACGAACCCGGTCGGCCCGGTGGCCACGTTGCTGATGCTCAGTGCCTGGCTCACCGTCTGCCCCACCTGCACGGTGCCGAAGTTGAGCGGCGCGGTATTCAGCTGGCCGACCGCGGCCTGATAGACGTTGCCCGACACGCTGATCACCTGCGAGCCCACGCCGATACTGCTCAGACCGCTCGAGCCGGCGCCATTCGATTGGTAGTTGACGGTCACGGTGCCGCTCTTTGCCCCCGCGCTCGTCGTATCCACGCCCACACTCAGCGCAGTGCTGTTGGCGCCTCCGCCCGCCACGCCGCCGGCCCCCAGGCCACCACTGATCGACCCGGCGTTGTTGGTGGCAGCGCCCGTGTTGGCGCCAAAGCTCGCATTGAGCACTTCGGTGAAGCTGCCCACCGGTGCGGTGTTGTTGACCGTGAGCGCTTGGGCGTTGGTCCCGCCGATGCGCTGGTTGCCGATCGCCACCGGCGAAGGCGTCGCATTGCCGGCCGCCACGTTGTAGCCGGTGCCGCTCACGCTGATCGTCTGCGACGGCAGCGCGAGCGTCGCAAGCCCAGAGGTGCCCGTACCATTCGAAGCGAGGTTCACCGCCGCTGTGCCCGAATTCGCTCCGGCGGCCAGCCCCGACAGACCGACGCTGATCGCCGTCGAGGAGCTGCCCGCGGCGAGATTGGTGATCGGCCCGCCCGCGATCGTTGCCTGCCCGGTCGTTCCCCCTGCGGCGGCGTTCAAGCCCTCCTGGAAGCCGGGCGCGACCAGCGTATTGCCCACCGTGATCGCCTGGGAGACGCTCGTGGGCTGCCCGCTGCCGACGCGGAAATTGCCAAAATTGACCGACGCCGGCAGGCTCGGCTGCGCGACCTGATAGGCCGCCGCGCCGCTCCCAACGACGATGTTCATCGTCTGCTTGGCGACGTTGTCGAAGTTGTTGACGATCGCTACCGCCTGGCCGGTCAGCGGCGCGAGCGCGCCGGCCGCATTCGCCGTGAAGGTCACGGCAAGATTGGGCGTGCTCGTCCCGGTCCCGATCGGGCCCCAGTTGCCGGCGGTGACCCCGGTCCCCGAGAGTCGCGCGTCGTTGATGTTGCCGCCGTTGACCGCCGTCTGAATCGCGCCTTGCAGGCTCGGGCCGGTGGTGCCGGTATTCGAGATTTGATAGTTGAAGGTGGTCGCGCCCACGCGCACGTTGCCGATTGCGAGCGTCGGCGTCGCGGTCGTGCCATTCGTCACGTTCGCGCCGCTGATCGCCTGGCCGACATTTCCGGCCGCGAGAATCTGGCCCGTCCCGGCGACATTCGCGCGGTTGTTGAAGCTGTTGCCGGTGCCGAAATTGGCGTTCGTGTAGGCTGTGGAAACGGTAACGCTATTCGCGCCGAGGTTGAGCGCCGTGGCCGTCGTGCCGTTGTTGATCAGCGTTCCGACGGTGCTTGCGGCGCCCACATTGAGCTGACCGCCCGCATCGACGCGCGCGGTGCCGGTCACCCCCGTGAATCCGGCGTTGGCGTTGAACGTGCCACCAGCGGCCTGCAGGGTCCCGGAGTTCGCAATCCCAACGGTGGCGTTCAACGTGCCGCCGTTGCTGGCTCGCATCAGCCCCGCATTGGTGGTGCTGGTCGGGTTGACCGTCAGGACCTGGCCGGTTTGGTTGGCATCGATCGTTCCCTGATTGACGAGCGTCAGTCCGTTGTTGCCGATCTGGCCTGCGCCCTGGATGAGGTTGTTGGTGTTGGTCAACACCAGGTTCGCCGACGCCTGGTTGATGAACGCCGGGCCCGACATGGTCACCGTGCCCCCGCCGGCGAGGCTCACATTCCCGCCGGCTACTTGCAGGAAGGTGTTGCTGGCCCCGCCACTGAGGTTGATCGCACCAGTGTTGTTGATCGTGCCCACAATCTGGGTAATGCTGCCGTCCCCGGTGCCGTAGGTGCCGGCGTTGGTCAGGTTCTGGAGCGCAACGGTTTGGCCCGCGGCGGTCCCCAACACCCCGCCGGCTGCAGTGCTCAGCGTTCCGCCGCTGATGGTCGTCCCGCTCAAGAACTGCACCGCCGAGCCGCTGCCGCTCGCGCTGATGCTGCCCCCGGTGTTGTTGATGCCGGTGGTCGTCTGCAGCGTGCCGCCGCCGGTCGCCTCCATCAAACCCTGGTTGGTCACGCTCGCCGCATTGATCAGCAGCGGGCTTGCAGCGTTGGCATTGATGATCCCGGCCGCCTGATTCGTGAGCGTCAGTCCGTTATTGCCGATCTGGCCTGCGCCCTGGAGGGTGTTGTTGGCGTTGATCAGCACCAGGTTCGCCGACTGCTGATCGATGACCGCCACGCCGGCGCCGCTCTCGGACAAGGTCACCGTGCCCCCGCCGCTGAGGGTCGTGTTCCCACCGGCTACTTGCAGGAAGGTGTTGCTGGCCCCGGCACTGAGGTTGATCGCGCCATTGTTGGTGATCGTGCCCACAATCTGGGTGATGCTGCCGTTCCCGGTGCCGTAGGTGTTGGTGTTGGTCAGGTTCTGGAGCGCAACGGTTTGGCCCGCGGCGGTCCCCAACACCCCGCCGCCGGTAGCGCTCAGCGTTCCGCCGCTGATGGTCGTCCCGCTCAAGAACTGCACCGCCGAGCCGCTGCCGCTCGCGCTGATGCTGCCCCCGGTGTTGTTGATGCCGGTGGTGGTCTGCAGCGTGCCGCCGCCGGTCGCTTGCATCAAACCCTGGTTGGTCACGCTCGCCGCATTCACCAGCAGCGGGCCCGCGGTGTCGTTGGCGGTAATGACCCCGCTCGCCTGATTCACGAGCGTCAAGCCGTCATTGCCGATCTGGCCCCGGCCCTGGATGGTGTTGTTGACGTTGGTGAGCGTCAGGTTCGCCGACGCCTGATTGATCAACGCCAACGGACCGGACATGGTCACCGTGCCCCCGCCGGTGAGGCTCACATTCCCGCCGGCTACTTGCAGGAAGGTGTTGCTGGCCCCGCCACTGAGGTTGATCGCACCAGTGTTGTTGATCGTGCCCACAATCTGGGTAATGCTGCCGTTGCCGGTGGTATACGTGCCGGCGTTAGTCAGCTGCCCGAGGGTGCTCCCGTCGAGCGCGATGGTGTTGCTTGCTCCGACGCCGAGAACCCCGTTGTTCGTGGTGCTCAGCGTTCCACCCTGGATAATCGCGCCGTTCACGAATTGCACCGACGAGGTCGCACCATCGACCTTGATGATGCCGTTCTGATTGTTGATCGTTCCGTTGCTGAGCTGCAGGATGCCGCCGTTCGTCGCTTCCAGCAGCCCCGCATTGGTGGTGCTGGTCGGGTTGACCGTCAGGACCTGGCCGGTTTGGTTGGCATCGATCGTTCCCTGATTGACGAGCGTCAGTCCGTTGTTGCCGATCTGGCCTGCGCCCTGGATGAGGTTGTTGGTGTTGGTCAACACCAGGTTCGCCGACGCCTGGTTGATGAACGCCGGGCCCGACATGGTCACCGTGCCCCCGCCGGCGAGGCTCACATTCCCGCCGGCTACTTGCAGGAAGGTGTTGCTGGCCCCGCCACTGAGGTTGATCGCACCAGTGTTGTTGATCGTGCCCACAATCTGGGTAATGCTGCCGTCCCCGGTGCCGTAGGTGCCGGCGTTGGTCAGGTTCTGGAGCGCAACGGTTTGGCCCGCGGCGGTCCCCAACACCCCGCCGGCTGCAGTGCTCAGCGTTCCGCCGCTGATGGTCGTCCCGCTCAAGAACTGCACCGCCGAGCCGCTGCCGCTCGCGCTGATGCTGCCCCCGGTGTTGTTGATGCCGGTGGTCGTCTGCAGCGTGCCGCCGCCGGTCGCCTCCATCAAACCCTGGTTGGTCACGCTCGCCGCATTGATCAGCAGCGGGCTTGCAGCGTTGGCATTGATGATCCCGGCCGCCTGATTCGTGAGCGTCAGTCCGTTATTGCCGATCTGGCCTGCGCCCTGGAGGGTGTTGTTGGCGTTGATCAGCACCAGGTTCGCCGACTGCTGATCGATGACCGCCACGCCGGCGCCGCTCTCGGACAAGGTCACCGTGCCCCCGCCGCTGAGGGTCGTGTTCCCACCGGCTACTTGCAGGAAGGTGTTGCTGGCCCCGGCACTGAGGTTGATCGCGCCATTGTTGGTGATCGTGCCCACAATCTGGGTGATGCTGCCGTTCCCGGTGCCGTAGGTGTTGGTGTTGGTCAGGTTCTGGAGCGCAACGGTTTGGCCCGCGGCGGTCCCCAACACCCCGCCGCCGGTAGCGCTCAGCGTTCCGCCGCTGATGGTCGTCCCGCTCAAGAACTGCACCGCCGAGCCGCTGCCGCTCGCGCTGATGCTGCCCCCGGTGTTGTTGATGCCGGTGGTGGTCTGCAGCGTGCCGCCGCCGGTCGCTTGCATCAAACCCTGGTTGGTCACGCTCGCCGCATTCACCAGCAGCGGGCCCGCGGTGTCGTTGGCGGTAATGACCCCGCTCGCCTGATTCACGAGCGTCAAGCCGTCATTGCCGATCTGGCCCCGGCCCTGGATGGTGTTGTTGACGTTGGTGAGCGTCAGGTTCGCCGACGCCTGATTGATCAACGCCAACGGACCGGACATGGTCACCGTGCCCCCGCCGGTGAGGCTCGTGTCTGCGGCGAGCTGCAGGAGTGTGTTGGCGGTTGCCGAATTGAGGTTGATCGCGCCATTGTTGGTGATCGTGCCCGCAATGCGGGTGACGCTGCCGTCGGCGGCGCGGTAGGTGCTGGCGTTGGTCAGGGTCAGGTTCTGCAGGTTGACGGTTTGACCCGCGGCGGTCCCCAACACTCCGCCATTCGCAGTGGTCAGCGTCCCGCCGGTGATGGCGGTGCCGTTCAAGAATTGCACCGTCGCGACGCTGCCGTTTGCGCTGATGGTGCCCCCGGTGTTATTGATGCCGGTGTTCGTCTGCAGCGTGCCGCCGCCGGTCGCTTCCATCAACCCCTGGTTGGTCACGCTCGCCGCATTCACCAGCAGCGGGCCCGCGGCGTCGTTGGCATTGATGGTCCCGCCCGCTTGATTCACCAGCGTCAGGCCGTCATTGCCGATCTGTCCCCTGCCCTGGATCGTGTTGCCGACGTTGGTGAGCGTCAGGTTCGCCGACTGCTGGTTGATGAACGCCAACGGACCGGAAAGGGCCACCGTGCCCGTGCCGGCGAGGCTCGTGTTCGCGGTCAGCTGCAGAAACGTGTTGGCACTGGTCGAGTTGACGTTGATCGTGCCGTTGTTGGTGATCGTGCCGGCCAGCGTCGTGACGGTGCCGTTGTTGCCGAGGAACGTGCCGTTGTTGGTGAGGTTCTGCAGCGCGGCGGTGCCCACGTTCTGGATCGTGCCGCCGCCCGAGGTCGCGAGCGTGCCGCCGCTGATCGTGCCGCCGTTCAGGAGGACGCTCCCGGCAGCAACGTTCAGCGTGCCGGTGAGCCCGAGCGTGCCGTTGGAGATGGCGAGCGTGGCGGCCGAATTGTTGATCGTGACTGAGCCGACCGTCACCGTCGTGCTTAGCGTTACGGTATAGGTGCCTGCCGCCGTGAGCGACGCGTCGAAGGTATTGCCCCCGCCGTTGTTCGGGAAGGCGCCGTTGCAGTTCGACCAGTCGGCACTTGTTTGCCAATTGGCGGTTGCGCCATTCCAGCCGCACGTAAAATTGGCTGCGGCGGCCGAACCGGCGCCGCCCGCGAGAACTAGGAATGCGAGCGGCGGGGCGAGGAATCTCGCGCGCCCGCTTTTCATCGCACCGCAGAGCTGCGCGGCGTGCGCCGACGCGCGCCGGTCGGGGTCGGCAGGCCTCGTGATCTTCCGTGAAACATCTTGGGCGACTGCTGTAAAGTTTTCCGACAGTCGTCGCGCCGAGTAACCGGCATCTGGAGCTAGGGGGTTGGCGTGGAAGTCAGGCGACTGCTGCCCATCGAAACGAACCGCCTCTCCCAGCACTGCGGTACAAGAGAAGTGGTGGTCCCGCATCTTCCCCCCTCGCGCTCCTCCGGATCCAGTGGTCTTCTTCCACCGAAAGGGTCGTCTTGCTCGGCTATCTGTGTATTTCACGCAAGATGGGTGCCAGATCATGCAATGCGTTGATTGAATGGGCATCTGAACCCTAGTGGATCGGCCGGTCGCATCACCAACGTAAAAAGGATCCGACACTGATACAGCAGCGGTGAGCGAATGCCTAAAGAGTCTTCATCTGCTAACAACGTGCTCCAAATTCATCCGAGATGTAAGTCGGCTGCTTTGCTGCCGGCAATGCCCACCAATTGAGGAGAACGCTGATAAGCATCAAGGTGACAAATGACGGCTCGCTGATGCGGCATGTCTTGATCTTGACGAGGGACACCCCACCTTCCAACCCGCCGGTCGGCAGTGAGGAAGGCGTGGACCAGATTTACCTCGCCTCGGTACGCACCTTCTACCGAGTGCTCGCGGCCGAGGGACTCGTTCAGGAGCGGCGCAATCAGCGTCGCGCGGGGTGAGCGGCCGGTCGATGGCCTGGAACTCGTAGTATTGGTACTCGCTCATCGGCTGCCCGCTACCGCCCGCCCGCCCAGCGGCGGTAGGCCTCGATCCACTCCGCGCCTCTCGGCGGCGGCACGGGGAGCGGCAGCTCGAGGATCGGGATGGCCTGCCGCGTGGGGCCGCGTGTACAAATCGCGACGAATTCCGACGCCTCGGTGAGATCAATGCGCTCGACGGTGACGACCATGCCCAAGACCTCGGTTTCAAACGGCAGATCGAGATGTTCTTCTGCCATGGTGTAGAGCCCGATCAGGGTTTCGGAGTCGCTATAGCAATCGACTGTGGCCTCCTCGATCATCTTGTCGAGCTTGGCTGCGGTCAAACTCGTCCGGCGGGCGGGCCTGCGTGCCTTCTTTGCTCGCAGTCGCTCAGCTCGCCTGGCCATGGTGTTGCTTCCGGGCCACCTCAGTGCCGGCAAATCCGTTATCCGATTCCACAGCAATCGCCTTCGTGCTCACAAGTTGCCCCGCAATACAGCCAGCATGATCGAGCCGGCCGTCGGCGATCGAAGAGTCCCGCGAGGAGCGGGTCAGAGGAGCCCATACCCGAGCCGGTTTGCACTGTGCTTGAGCACATCCAGCAGCGCGTCATCGGCGAGTGCCCGATTGAAGTCGGGATGCTCCGGAACATAGCGAGATTTCTCCGCCCGGTCCGTCAGCGCGATGGCGGGCTCGTTGCCGTGCATGGACGAGGCGTAGCAAATCCCCGGCAGCTCGACATACGCTTCGTAGAATTTCTTCGCCGACTCACGAGCCCGACCGCGGTTGCTCGAGTTGATTGCCATTGAGGCTCCGGCCCGCGTCGCATAGGTGCCGGTCAGATCGAGGAGCTCCAACTCACGCTGAAGCACGAAGACTACGAGCCAGGGACCATTTCGGGTCCGATTGATTCGTCGGGTCTCCTGAAAGGCTTCTGCGAGACAGGTATCCGCTCGCGTCGCGCAGTAGAAAATCGATCGTTCGTGCACCAACGACTGCCCTTGCGCATCCCGGAGGTGATGATCGAACCGCGCGCCATAGTGCCGAAATTCGTCCCAGCGGGTCGGATGCTCGCCTCCGGTGAAGTAAACGCGCGCGAGGCGAGTACCCTTCGGGAGTTTTCTGATCTCTGGTTCGACCCTGCGGAGGGCCTCGACACTCGGGGGGGTGGGGAACTTCGGCACTCGCGTGCCTAGAGATGGCGTGCGAGCTCGGCGACGCGCTCGGGAGGCAGGCCGCGCAGGAGCCACTTTCTCGGACTCAGCAGCTGCTCGCGGTCATCGACCTCCAGATCGGGGTTCGGGCTGAGGAACCACTCGGCCACATCGAGCGCGTTCACATCGGCCGGGAACGACGCGAGCACCGGCGCGAGGCCGGGAAGCACGTTCTTCCGCTCGAACTGGAATCTGGGAAGCCGCCATTCGCCCTCATACTCGACACCAAAGAGGGAGCGCTGGCGCAGCCTCTGGCGAATGCGGCTCACGTCCACGCCCAGTAAGCGGGCTGCCTCGGCCGCGGTGAGACTCGTCTCCACCAGCGCGACGTAATCGACGATTGACTGCGAGAGCGGATCGTCGGGCCTTTCGGCTGGCCAAGGCTGCGTGGAGAGATCGATTGCCTGGAGTGCTTGAAGCTCGGACTTCGAGAGGGTTGAGCTTGGCTGAGTCGCCAGCGAAGAGACCGCGCGCAGCGGGCGATTCTGGAGGAGAGCCTGCGCCGAGGCCCGGAACCTGTTCCGCAGCATCGCCGCCGGGGGTTCGGGGAGGGCCTTGGGTGCGGATCTAAGCTTTACAGTGGACACGCGAGATCCTGTAAATTCCTGTCGAGAGCAAACAGGAGTCTATGCCGGGAGCTCCTCATGTGCAACGGCCAATATCATCCCTACTGCAACGGTACTGAGCTTGGTGGTGGGGACGAACGTTACGGCCGGCCGGCGTAACGCTTTGTTTTTCTGGTAGGGCGTGCAGAAGTCGAACCTGCGACCAATGGATTAAAAGGCGCCGCCCTGAACAGTACGGCTCGTTAAATCAACCCCCTGCAACGCCTGCCACCGTCATTTGCAGCCCCACACAGGCTAGCGAAGCCCGAAAGCGAGCCTTCCCTGGTACAAAATTGGCTACACACGATGCCTCCAGAAAAGGACATGTCTGGTTGCGGAGTCGACGTTTTCAAGCGAGGCCGAGACCGCCCGGTCGTACCGCCATCAGCTTCGCCAGCGTGGAAGCCAGCGCATCGAGCGCCTCGGCGCCTGGGAGAGTGACCGCGAGACGGACTTTGCCATCTTCGCCGGTCTCCATGCATTGGCAAAGACCGGCCTTGACCGCAGAGACGGCTGCCGGCGCAGGCTCGGATGATGCCGATGCGGGAAGGATCTCGCCAAGGAGAGAGAACGCGGCTGCCAGCAAATGCCCGCTTGCTTCGGCCACGCGCTCCCTGCGCTGGGCAAGCGCGACAGCTTCGGCCTCGGCGCGTTGCTGGACGGACACGTCCGGCGCGGCTTCGGGCTTAGCGCCGAGCAGCACTTCGAGGCGGCGCTTCAGCTCCTCCACGCCAGAGACAAGTTGCACCTCGCGCAGGTCGGAGTCCGGATCGAGCACGGCGGCGGCCAACTCATGTTTTGCGGATAGCGTGGCGAGAAGGTTCTCTTCGATGGTGTCCTCCGTGATCAGGAGATACACCTGCACCGGACGCGTCTGACCCATGCGATGCGCGCGGGCGATGCGCTGCTCGAGGCGCGCGGGGTTCCACGGCAGGTCGAGGTTGATGACGGTGTCGGCGGCCTGCAGATTCAGCCCGGTAGAGCCCGCGTTGGTGGTGAGGAACACGCGGCAACTTGCGTCGGTTTGAAACCGGTTCACGAGCCGCTGGCGCTCTTTCTGCGGCACGCTTCCATCCAGCCGCACGAAGTCCGCCTCGAGCCGCTCGAGCAGCGGCTCCACGAGGTCGAGCATGGTCGTCCATTCGCTGAAGAGGAGCAGCTTTCGGCCAGGCTCGCCGCACAGGGTTTCGAGCAGTTCGCTCAGGCGCTCGAGCTTCGTGGAAAAGCCGGGAGGCTGCTTGTCCACGAGGAAGGTGCTGTTCGCCGACATCCGCGCCAGCAGCAACGCTTTCTGCAGGCGCAGCAGGTCCATCTCCGTGAGGAACGGCTTCCTGACGATCGACTGCACGGCCATCATCTGTGCCGCGTGGAGCTGAAGCTGTTCATCCGTGGGCGTGATGCGGACCACCTCGGTCGCGCGCGGCGGCAGCTCGAGCGCCACGCTGGTTCGCGTGCGGCGCAGCAGGACGGGTTTCAGGCGCTCGCGCAGCGCATCGAGATTCTTGTATCCCAGCACCTTGCCCGCGTCGTTCGCCACGCGATGTTCGTGAATGAAGCGATACGCGGGGCCGAGCCGGCGATCGTCGATGAACTCGACCACCGAGAAGAGGTCATCAAGACGGTTCTCGATCGGCGTGCCCGTCAGCGCGAGGGCGAAGGGCGAGCGCAGACACTTGATGATGCGACTGGTCTTGGCCTGCCAGTTCTTGATCCGCTGCGCTTCGTCCAAGATGATGAGGTCCCACTTCGCGCGCTCGATGGCGAGGAAG
>Ga0187846_10000444_pt1 | contig 24294 bp, 22 predicted proteins | sample TC_taG_FD_161473 | JGI IMG/M metagenome (GOLD analysis project Ga0187846, IMG submission 161473) | Biofilm microbial communities from the roof of an iron ore cave, State of Minas Gerais, Brazil - TC_06 Biofilm (v2) | ecosystem: Environmental > Terrestrial > Deep subsurface > Cave > Wall biofilm... | reverse complement strand
CGTCGCTCGGCTCGTCGATGTGCTGCGGGTAGGGCCGCGGCGAGGGCTGGTAGAGCGCCGCCGGCGTCTGCTGTCCCAGAGCCTCATGCGGCCGCTCGCGTTGTAATAGCGCGCTCTCTCCTCGGTCATGAAGCTGGCCCCCTCGCTCCGATGCCACGCTGTCCTGCTAACGGCTTAAGGCGAGGACCGTGCCAGGGAGGTGGGAAAGACCTCTTTTTGACACGGCCTAGGGTCCCGTCGCCCAGCTCGAGTTAGTATCGGGGTGGCGGTGGCGTCGTTGCCGCGCCGATCAAGCCGCCGCCGACCGCTCGCTGGCCGGGGTCATACGGGTTTGTGCACGCCGCCAAACTAAGCGCCACCGCCAACGCAATCCCGCCCGGAGCAAGAAATGTCGTCACTTGATCCGCAAGGGACTGACCCGACAACACAACGCGATCGCGTCGGGTCCCGGAGGGCAGCGTGGGGTAATCTTTGACTGAGCGTCACAAGCAACGTTACGGCTGCTGTGACGGATCGCGTTGCGGCTGGGCGGCGTAAAAGCCTCGCGAAATCAATGTTGTTGCGTGTGTTACGGGTCCACCGAGGAGAGAGGCGTTGGCTCAGCTGGATTGCGAAACTACCAGCCACGGGCGAGAGACCATCGGGTGGTGCAAGTGACGCCACATTTTTGACACCGCTAAGCTCAGCGTTAGCGGATCGTGATCGCGTTAGATAAATGAGGAGCAGACCCCAGGACTGAGGAGATGGCGAACAGCGGAGTTCTGTTGGCGGCGCGTATTCCGCAGACGATCGACCGGCGGCCCGACTGCTCGTGAAACCTCCCCTCCGCGAGCGCCTAGCCAGATCAAGGTCTCTCATCGTAATATCGCTCTTGCTGCTCGCCGTGTGGGCAGCGGTTTGGGGAGCTGTCTACTTATTGAATTTGACGGTGCTGCGATAGCTAGATCACAGCCTGTGGCGGTATTGCGGTTCTGCGGGAGCCCAGTGACGCGGCATCTCTTGCCGGCGGATCGGAGCCTGCCAAGAACCTTTTTTTTGACACAGGTAACGCGACGCGGATGGCATAGTTAATGCCCTGACGAATTTGGTGCACACCAGATGGAGGGGGACTGGTGGACAGCAAAATTCGATCGCCCAGCGCCTACTCAGCAAATGATTGGAGGCTGCCGGCCCAACGGCCGCAAACTGACCCGACCTTGATCGTGACATTGCTCCTGTCGCTCGCGCTTTGGGCAGGGATCTGGGCAGCTGTCAGCGCTATGGCGGGGACTGTGTTGCGTTAGCCTGGCTCGCCCGGCCGGCGACCCAATCGCGCGCGCTCCAGAGCCAAATCCGGCTAATCAGCTCTTGTGACGCCATTTTGACCCAGACGACGGTTTGTCCTCGCGCTCCGCAGCCCCGGCACCAGACGCGCCTCTAGAGGTCGAGCACTTTGGGAGCGGGACAAAGCCGACCCGCAAGACGTTTTCTTGACGTTGGTCGGTCGCTGAATTGACGGGCATTCGATTAAAATCCACGTCAGTTAGATGGCTTCATGATCACGGCGCGCCCGATCCAAGCAAGTGAGGCTCGGCCCGGCACGCCCCAATTGCCGAGTGGCTGGAAATGAGCTTTGAAACGGTTAGTCTGTTGCTGAATTGGTTGGAACTGGGAGCGCTGTTTGCGATCCTGTCCCGCCTTGCCCGCACCTTTGACCTGATAGCCACTACCCAGCGCGAGCTGAGGCGAGCCGTCCATCACCTCGGTGATCATCGCGGCCCTGAACTTGGCACCGAGAACTCTTTCAGGGGATCGGGGATCTCGTCGGGCTCCCGTTCTTCGCATGCGCTTGGCAATACGGAGGGCGTCATTGATCCCGACGATCTGGCCCCTCAATCGCCGTGAGCCAGCAGCGCAGTCATCCGCGGCCGCTGGCGAGAGCGTCCTCGGATCATTACCATCTGGATCATTACCATCTATAGAAGCCGGTTTTCCGCGGCCCGACGCGTTATGATCCGAGACTGCGGGCGACGAACGGCTAATCCGACTTGCCGATACACAAATACTCAAGAGCTTGAACGGCGAACTTGATCAGGAGGACAGTAGTGCCGAACGCGAGTTTTCTCCGCGCATTGACACTGCGCTGTCGCGCTTTGATGGAAATGGCTACCGAACTAGAAACGATTGACCAGTTGCGGCTCTGGGCCGTCGAGTTGGCGGATCAAGCCGGCAAGGCAAGGCACCGCGCGGTCGCGGGAAAAGATGGAAAGGCACCGGACGGACGCGCGAGCTGCAGTCGTAGATAACTTGGTGTATTCGGTTGTGGCGCCGAGGCCGTACTCTAATACGCGGCAAACTATCGGGACGGTGCTCGGGAGCCGCTACGTCTTCTCTCCCGCGGTCCGCCGAGGAGATTTCTTCAGGCCCGGTCACTGCCCGGTATCCCCGGGGCACATCCGGCAAGCGCCAACAGGAAGAAAAGCGCGGCGACCGTCCCAGGCGTCAAAGCCGGTACGCGCCCGCTTCTCCACAAGCGTAATAATATCCGTAAGAGGGACTCCAACAGCTCCGCGCGGGCGGATAGTACGCCGCCGGTGGATGGTAAGCTGGGACCGGCGGGTAGTAGCCGTAGGGGTAGTAATAAGGATTATAGTAGGTTGTGATAGCACTGAGCCGAGGGCGAAAGCTCCGAACCCGATCCCGACGGCGGCACCAGGGCTGGTCCCATCGTGCGGGTATACCCAGCACAACCGTGCGCCGCTTGTGCATGCCGAGCCTGGCCTCATGGAGCCGACCGAGCGGCCTGGGGGCACAAGACCTAACCAGAATCAGTGCGGGCTCCCCGAGGTCACAGGAATGACGCCTACCGTTCAGTACCCCGTGGGCGCACTTGCCTGGGCCGTCGCGGTAGTCCCTGCGGCTTGTCGGCAGTCAACACAGTGATGTCTTCGTCGGTTGTAGCTCGCGTAATGTCGGCGATCGTAGTAGCCGTCATGCCGGTGATTGTAGTAGCCGTAATGAGCCTGCGGTGGCGGCGTGGTGATTAGGCCTCCCACTGCACCAACCGCTCCGCCGATTGCGGCGCCGAGAGCAGCACCATGCCCTCCGGCAGCGGCAGCCCCGATTGCAGCCCCGCTACCTGCACCGATTAGACCACCCCCGATGAACCGCTGGACGGGATCGTAAGGATTGGTGCAGGCCGATAGGCATAGGACCAGCCCCGCCGTAACCACGTTCGAGATCATTCGTAGTCTCGTCATCTCGCTGTTCTCCAGCGGCATACATCACTTCCCGTCGCGCCCGCGCCAGGAAATGTCGCACAGCCAACCTACCTTCCCATGAGGTTGACAAAATTGCAGTGCGGCAATCGTGTGTCATCTCGATGGACTCAACCTCTGATGCGTGTGTCAGAAGCACCTAATTGCCGCGATCTGGGTCGAGCCTGTGTTAACGAAGGTAGTTAAGCAACCCTGCCTGAGTACGCCGTCTCTCGCCCGGTAGGCTCGGCAAGGCTAAGGAGATACCTATTTGCCGCGATGGCTCACCGTGATGCCCTCGGGAGGAGTCCTCTGCACTTCGAGCGCCAGCCTGACGTCAGCCTCCGCGGCATCCCCAAAAGAACCCCGGCAAGGAGAAGATCTCGGGCTCGGTAGCAGGCGACCACGAATGCGGCGCAGGATAGGATCGTAGGCGCGCAGACCCAAGCGGCTGGACACGGTGAGCAGCCCGCGGCATTTTAAAGAGAACGAGACAGGAACAAACAATACCAGGCTACCCACGCGAGATGATCACGGTCGCCGAACGGCGCTTTCCTGTCTGCATCAGGATCGTGGTTCCTCCGGGTGGCCTCGGCGAGCGGCATACCCAAATCATCGCTTAGCTTGATGAGAATTGCGGAGCCGACGGATGGGCAATGACGCCATCGGGAACGCGAGGTGTGCTGAATGACGCGCTCTCGATCTACTTCGGTGACGCGACACTAGTGAGCGCCTTCGTGGCCCGGTGGTGCGTTGGGGCGAAGGCGCAGACAGAGGGAGGCATGTTCCAGGTTCGGGAGGATGAGCTGGAACCGCGGGTCGCGGCGCGACTGCATCGGACGCCCTGAGGACGGAGAACGCCGCAGCCCCCGGTCGCACCCCAAAAGAGAGCCCCGGCAAAGGGAAGATGCCGGGGCTCAGAGCGGGCGGCCGCGGATGGGGGATCTTATCCGGCCGCCTTATTCAGCAGAGACAGCACGCGCCGACTGAAAGTTCCAGTTTCAGTCGGTGACGCCGTACTGGTGGCGTGACGACGTGCGCGGTGGGTTCGCCGAACTACCGTGATTGCGGGTAGACCGCAGGGGGCATAGCACCTGGCGGCAGAGGCGTCGTCGCCCATGTTGGGCCGGTTCCCGAAGGCGCCCCACCGGGTAGATTAGGAGACCCCTCCGGCACATTGAAGAGCGCAGTAGAAGAAGGGCCGAACCCGCCTGGGGGAGTGACACTTGGGCCGGTGCCGGTGTACGCGTAGGGGCCCGGACCCATACGCTGTGCTGAAGCCAGTGTAGGGATCGCGAGTGCGGCAATAACCGCTACGCCGCTCAAGAGATGCCTCATGTCTTTGGTCCTCCGTGTGCAGTTTCAGATAGACGAGGGTGATCTCTGACACTCGTCATGTCAGTCACAAAACCGTAATGAAAGTTTGAAGCGTTCCCCCGGCCTTGGCAATACCGAGGACGATCTGGATATGGGCACGCACTTCCCTTGCGGGAAACCATCGAAATCTTCACGTTGCTATGCTTGGCAGAGGGCTTGACTTTTTGTGACTGCGATCCCAAGCCCGCGAGATGCCATGAATCCGCCGCGTTTGCCCCGAGCATAGCCACCAGCCGTGCAGAACGGGGCTGGGTCGGCTCGCCATGAGCGGCGTCTATGGCGGCAGTGAGCTACAATTGGTCGAAGAGCGCGGCGTCCAACAGTGAGGGTTTGAACGTCGTCACATCGTCGGAAGCCGCCGAGGCGTGTGCGCGGCACTAGCAGGGCGCGGCAGGCGGTTTTGGTTCCCTTCGCCGATGGGTCGCCATGGTGCCGGCGATGACCCGCCCCCTGCTGCCGCGGTTAACATGTCCGGGCAGACCGACGAAGGGATCTACCCCGGGGCCTTCTAGGACCGATCGGTAAAGGCCGATTGCATGGCCCACGGCGAGGTATCGCCTCGCTCTCAGCATCGGTGACCGGGCCACTTCTGTCTTCTGCATGGTTTCGTGGGATCAGCAGGGGTTGGCAGCATCCCCGCGGTCAGAATGGCGGCGATGAGTTCGCGATCAGCCATTTTCACTCTCTCGCTTTTAGATCCGGCTAGCGGCGGGCCGTGTGTGTTCGGGCAGCCATCTCGGCCGGGTAGGGCTCGACCTGATGCTGGCAGGCTTTGCACAGACGCTAAGCCGGACCGGAGCAGAGGCGGCGTCTTTGAGGCAATGTCAAAAACTCACGGTCCTTGCCCGCAATCAGGTAGGGGACGTTTGTTGCCCCGGCGCACGTACATTCTCTGATTGAAATTAGGTACGCAAAGCGCATCTATGTGTCGTTGCCCCGAGCGCGATAAGATTAGGTCCCTCCCCCGGACCCCCTCGCATGGCTTTCCCCCAGCTGATGCGGGCGCGCTCGGGGCAGCGAAAATCATTGCTCCTTTTTGCAGCGTTCGTCAGTCCTCGTCTGCCCAAACGCTGATATTGTCGTTGACGGTGTAACCTATTTGCCACAAGATAGGGAACACACTACGAACATCGGAATGCGCGGAAAGCGTCTCGATCAAGTGGTCGCGGCCTTCGAGATGCAATACCATTCCGTCAGAAATTTATTGATCGCGCTTAGTCCGGATCACTACACGCCTTGCACCGCTATCATCAGCCGAACCTGGACCTTGGCGGCAGCCCCAAGGGCTCGCGTGCAGCCCGTAGCGTGGTGACACGACGCTGATGCTCACTCCCGGCACCAGAGTCTCCTCGACGAATGCGCTCTGAGAGCCGGTAGCGGTCGCGCTCAATTATGTCGTGAGCTCTTTGATCAAGGCGGCGGCTTCATCGTCCGACACGTCAAGGTGCTGCATGGCCCTGATATGGGGTCGTGGTCCACCGGCGCGAAGGCTGGGCGATGATGGCAGCGGATAACGACCTCTCTTTAGGTGTGGAGGTCAGGAGGGCGCCGGTGCGAGCTTCTCTTTATCCGAGAGGTTGAGCGGTATGACCGAGCTGGAGCTCTTACCTCCCTCAATAACGCGGCGGCGGTGGATACGGATAATATGGAGGTGGTGGTGGATTGATCGGCGCTGACTGCAAGCGGTTCAGCTCCTGTTGGTTCAATTGTCTGGCGATGTTGCCGCTTCACCGTGAGGCGCATAACTCGGTTGAGGCGTATAGCTGGGGGCCGGCGAGTAAGCTGGCGCCGGCGCAATGGACCAAGTGCCGATGCTGAGAGCAGCGGCGGCGAGAGCGGCAATCCAGAGACGCGAATGCGACGAGATTTTCCTCAAGCTATCCATGTTCATCTTTCGAGCTGACGAGTTGACAGAGATGCCTGACTCCCGCCGCGCCCACCCTGAGAATGCAGCCGACCGCGTAGTCCGACAATTGCTCGTCGGTCCAGCTGGCGATCGTCGGTTTCAAAAACGCCTGGTCGGCACAGGAAGCGGCGGTCTCGTATTTGGCGCCGCGCAGGACGATCCCGGCATCGGTCTCCTTAACGACATGCACCATCATGTCGTGGTCCTGGTCTTGTGGGCGCTTTGAGCGGTCGCTCTTCGGATCTGTGTTCGCCGAGACGTGAAAGATATCCTGCGGCAATACCCGGTGGATGTGACGATCGATATTGTCGCCAAAGCGCGGATCGATCTCGCTCAACACATCGCGGCCGTCGTAAAGCGACCACATCTCGCCGACGGTCTCGTCACCGACACGGGTTAGGATGCCGCCGATGTGGTTGAGATAGGCATCGACCGCACGCCATTTCTCATGCCAATGCGCCTTTTCGGTCGGCGGCCTGAGTAGCGTTGAATAGCGCTCACCGGCATCGCCGAAGCTCATAACGTCGGCCAAGGCCGCCTCGTGCGCCATGTCGTCGTCCATGCGAGCCTTCAGATCGATCACCGGCTTGAAGGCCGGGTGCGCCGCCACGTCGCGCGCCCGCTCGCCGTCGATCCAGATCTCGCCCGTCGCGCAGCGCGGCGCGATATTCTCTCCCGCCGGCGGTTGCCCTCCGATCAGGACGGCATATACGTCGGGGATTGAGTTCAGAACATAGTCCAAATATAGGCAAAGAATGTGTTGTTGTCGTTCGCGTTTCTTCCGAGGCCATTGAAGTTGGTGGTAGCCCCGTCAAATTTGTTCCAGTGTGTATATTGCAGCCCGATACGAAAATTCAGCCATGGCCAAAACGACGGCCCGCCATGGCTGAATGGTAGATAGGCAAGCTCAAAGATCCAGCCGGCACTGTTCGGGCTGCCGGTGAAGGTACCGTAGAGCGCCGCATCGGCGGTGCCGCCAACCGAGACTCGTCCGGCGGTAAGGCTCCACGTATTGTCGTAGATATACGAAGCCGAAGCATTCAATGATCGAAGTTGGTTGTTGGAATTGTTGGCTAACCCGAGGGTCTGGCTGGCGCTCGTGTTATGGTTCTCGTGTATCCAGGCAAGACGGGCAGTGACCGTGTGGGGATCACCGAGATATTGGTACTGAGTATCGATGCCGATGTCGGTGAAAGAATCGGTGCCGACTGCGGACATTCCCGTCGGGAAGGCCTTCGATGCCAACCCGAATGTGCCGACTTCCCATGAATGGTTACCAAAATTCGGCTCGGCTGCAATCCTCCAGTAAGGCGCAACGCCGCTGATCGGGCTCTGTCCCGTCGGGCTGATACCGAGGGCCTTCTGCGTATTGTTCGACAATGGTCGATAACCGCCGAACTCCAAATAGAACAGATCGTCCAGGAAGCCATAGCTAGTGAGGCCGGCCACTTGCTGCGCATATACTTGCTCGATAAATGTTTTGGCGGTCGGCATCGGCGCCAGCTGCGAACTTATGTACGGAAAGCTCCATGCGGGAATGGTGTTCCAGACATCCTGGACGGTCGGGTTGTTGTTGGTGGTGACGCCCCAGAGCAAAGTGTGGCCGTCGACGTTGAGAGACTTCGCAAAGCGTATATCCGTATTGTCCCAGCTGAAGTTGTGGTTCACCCCGTTCCAGGTTCCCTGGATGAATGCCCCCAAATTCTCGGTAAATGCCCCACCGGTAAAGAGGCTCATCTGCTGCATGACAAAATTGTTGTTGACGCCGAAGCCGGGTGCGGCACCGCCCGGTTGCGCGCCCTGAGTATTTGTAAAAGTAGGTTGCAACATCACGGCAAACGGGGGGCCCGTCCAGTCGCCGCCCCGCAACGTGTAGCCGCCCAGTTTGAAGCGTCGGCCGAAGGGAGTCAGCTCCAAAAAAGCGGTATGACAGGTCGCGCAGGGCTGGCCGGTCTGGCGTGCATATAGCGGCAACGACGCCGCGTGCCGCGGCAACAATCCAATGCCAAATGCCGTCACGAATAGAAGACACGCCAGCAGCCTGTGGCAGCGGATGGGTAAAACCCGCCAGACCGGCGGAAGCCCCCGGATCATACCAATGCTTCTCGTGTGAGTTGGAGTCGGTACCTTTGCCCGTACGGCTCTGCGTTTTATGCTGTATTCGAGACCGGACCGGACTCGCCCGCTTAACCGCGGTTCAGGATAAAGATGCGGCAGGACCCTTGTGGACTGATCGAGCCGTCGACCACCTTGCAGGCATCTGGCGGCTGAAACTGGATGCACTTATCGCAGCGTTTTTCACCGTCCGGATGATCCTGGTAATTCACCGCGACCTTGGAAATCTTGGGTTGAGCCAAAGCCGAGTTCAGTGTTGCGGCGAGGACGCCTGTGGCTCCAACAGCGCTGCCCAATAGCGAGCGCCTGGAAAATCGTGCCAATCCGTTCTCCGGTGCACCTGACATTAGTCCCTCTCTCAGCTGAGATCCCGAGTTCACTGGACGTGCCGGCGCAGCGCACGCAAAGGCGGACGCTGACCAGCCAAGCCTGATCACTTAGGACTCGTTGAAACCGGGTTTATTCCGTGAGAAGCTCGAACGCATTGCGGCGGCTGCGTTGGAGACTTCGCAGAGAGGAATAAAATAAGCTGCGCACGGTCGTATAACGTGCATGTTGAGAATGACGAGGCCGATGGACCCGGTCGGTGACCCTAAAGTGGCACCTTGGTTAACAGGAATGTGATTAAACCATGGGCACAGGAGCGGCGATGATGCCGGCCCCGACCCGAGCTCTGGCGGCCGATGCCACTGGCCGGCCGGTGGTTGGGTGTCGTTCCAACGGTGCCACAATGCGAGATCAAGCCTCGCTGATCGAGGCGCACATACCCGGTTTGCGCCGCTTTGCCTGTGCCCTGCTGCGCGGCGACCGTCAAGGCGCCGACGATCTCGTGCAGGACTGCTTGGAACGCGCGGTCTCCCGCTGGCACCTGCGCCGGGCGGAAGGAGACGTGCGCGGCTGGCTGTACACGATCCTTTACAACCGATTTTTGAGCGAAAAGAATCGCCAGAGGCGGCGCGGCGTGCCCGACACATTGCTGGAGGTCGCCGAGGCCGAGCTGCCGGGCGTCGATGGCGGTCAGGATTGGGCACTCGAGCACCGCGATCTGCTCCGCGCCTTTGCGGCATTGCCCGAGGAGCAGCGGTCGGTGGTGCTTCTGATCGGGGTCGAAGATCTCTCCTACGAGCAGGCTGCACGCGTGCTGGGCGTGCCGATCGGCACCGTGATGTCGCGTCTTTCGCGCGGGCGCGAGCGGCTGCGTCACTATATGAATGGAGACGTAAATGGCTATAAGCGGCACCGCAACGCAGAGCTGAGGAGAGTCAAATGACACAGCCGGGTCGGCCTGTAGAAGAGGACGACCTGCATGCCCGCATCGATGGACAGCTGCCGCGCGAGCGGGCCGAGGATGTCGAAGCCCATCTTGCGGCGCAGCCCGAGGTGAAGGCGCGGTTCTCGCAATATGCGCAGCAACGGCAGGCGCTGCGCGCGGCTTTCGCTGCGCAGGCAGGCGGGCCGATCCCAGGCCGCTTGCGCATCGCGCATCTGCTGGCGCAGCAGCGCCACCGGCGACATCGCCAGCTGACGCAAATCGCCGCAGCGGTAGGCCTGATCGTTTTGGGCGGCATCAGTGGTTGGGCGGCTCGCGATCTTACCGGCCCACTGAGCTCATTGCCGCCCGGAGCGGTCGCGCGCATGATCACCGCCGACGCGATCAGTGCCCACCGGACGTACTCGGTAGAGGTACGCCACCCGGTTGAAGTCGATGCGGGTCAAGAGGCGCATCTGGTGCAGTGGTTATCAAAGCGACTGGGGCGGCAGCTCGTCGTGCCGGATCTCGCGGCAGCCGGCTTCCAGCTGATGGGCGGCCGGCTGCTGCCGGGCGAGGATGGGCCGGCAGCTCAGTTCATGTACGAAAACGGGAAAGGAGAACGCCTGACCCTGTATCTTCGCACTGGGGTCAGCGGCGAAACCGCGTTCAGCTATCACGAAGAGGGCGGCCTCGGCGCATTCTACTGGTCGGATGAGGGCTTTGGTTATGCGATCGCCGCCAAGGCGGATCGTGACCTGCTGCTCCTCCTCGCAGAGATCGTCTACCAACAGACATCCCCGGATGGCGCCAGGGCCAAAATCCCACCCGCACCGGGGAAGCCGAGCTGATTTTCGCGGAATAACGCGCGATGTCCGGAGTCGAAGAGATACGAGGCCAGCGTCCGCGGGCCATCCGGTTTGTGTCATCTCAGGGGAGGTAGAATGTCCAATTTGTCGCACCTCGCTGCGGCGAGCCTGTTGCTGGCAAGCGTGGCGCTCGCGCCGATAATGGCCAGCGCCGAGGCGCCGCAGCAGTTCATTCCCGATATTATCATATCGTCCACGATCCCAGGGAACGGGGACCTGAATCCTTACGGCGTGGCGTTTGTGCCGCGGGGCTTCCCATCCGGTGGGACGATCGCGCCTGGTGATATCCTGGTCTCAAACTTCAACAACAATACCATAACGCTGCAAAACCCAGGCGGCATCCAGGGCACTGGTACCACGATCATCCAACTGCCACGTAACGGTCCGATTGCACCAGCGGTGCCGGCGGGGCAACCGGGTAATGCAACCACATTCTTCCAGGGGACCGGCCTCGGCCTCACCACAGCTCTTGGCGTCCTTCAGCGAGGGTTTGTGCTCGTCGGCAACGTCCCGACTTCGGGCGGAGTGATCCAGCCAGGGTCGCTGCTCCTACTCGATAAGAATGGGAAGCAACTGACATTGTCGAACTCCCCTAGCATCAATGCGCTCCTCAGCGATCCTTGGGATTTGACCATCGACGACCAGTTCGATCACGCCCTGGTGTTCGTGTCGAACGTCAACAACCCCGTCAACGGCTCCGGGCAGACGCAAAACACTCAGGGTTTCGTGACCCGCCTCAACTTGACCATCTCTGCCAGCGGGGTTGCCGTGAGCGGCGCGACGATGATCGCCAATGGGTACACCGTCGCGGCCAACGCGGCCGCGCTCGTCCTCGGACCGACCGGGCTCGCCTATGACGCCCAGACTGACACCCTCTATGTCGCATCGACCAACGACAACGCGATCTTTGCGGTCTCTCATGCCGGTTCCAGGAACGGATCCTCGGGTACTGGCACACCAATATTCCGTGACGAACATCTGCGTGGGCCGCTGGCCTTGGTGTTCGCGCCCAACGGTGACCTGATCACCAGCAACGGCGACGCGGTCAACGGCGATCCGATGCAGCCCAGCGAAATCGTCGAATTCACAAAAACCGGTAGATTCGTTGGCCAGTTCAACGTCGATGCCGGACAAGGAGGAGCGTTCGGCATCGGTATTTCGATGGTCAATAACAACACTGCTCGGCTGGCGTTCGTCGACGACAACGCCAACAACATCACCGTGATCGATCAGAACCTCTCTTCGGGAGATTGATCGCCCTAGCCGCGCTGGGCCGGCTCGTATCCCGAAGAAGACGGCACTGGCGCGGTCTGCTGGCAGGGCGAGCGTGTTGGCTGCGCGATGCCGGGCAGGACCGCGACTTGCTGCTACGCATCACGGACATCGTCTACCAGCAGGCATCTCCCGATAGCGTCAAGGCCAAACACTCGGTCGCACCAGGCAAGGCCAGCGGCAGTAAGAACGGAAAGCAAGCTTCGGTGTCGGCAATAGCGCCGCACCCAAAGTCAGATCACACAGGCGCTGAATTCCGCCGCATTGATTGCGGAATAATCGGCTAGTCCGCGAGTCGTAGTGATCGCAATGCATTTAGCCCATGCAGCTGTCGGCGGGCTCGAACCATTGGCTGCTCTGCCCGCCCGTTCGATGCGGGCGATCCATCGCTCTGGAGGACAAACACCATGTACTGCATCAGTCGTTATTTCGCGATCGGCGCTATTACGGCGATCTCCGTCGTCGCCGCCGCGGGCGTGCGCGCCGACGATGAAGCCGCCGTAAACCGTTACGTTATAACCAGTCTCGTCTCCGACCTGAAAGGTGCTGCCAATTTCCAGGATCTCGTCCTGCAAAATTCCTGGGGCGTGGCATTCACCCCGGCGGGGAGTCCGTTTTGGATCGCTGACAATGCCACCGGGTGCTCGACGCTCTACGACGGCACCGGTGTAAAGCAAGGGCTCCAGGTGTCGATCCCTCTGCCGGGTGGGAGCGTGCCCGCTACCGCCTGCCAACATGTAAATCCGGCGATGCCGCCCACCCCGACCCCCGCAGCGCCGACCGGTATCGTTTGGAATCCGACAACCAATCCGACGACCGCGTTCCTGGTCCCGGGAACGAACCCGCCCATCCCGGCCGCCTTCATCTTCGACACCGAGGACGGAACGATTTCCGCGTGGGCCGGAGGGCTGACACCGCCCAATCAGGCGGTTCTCGCCGTCGACAACTCCGCAAACCCGACTCCGACGATGGGGGCCGTCTATAAAGGTCTGACGTTTGGCGTCAACGCCAATGGCGTATTCCTATTTGCGACCAATTTCCGCGCCGGGACGATCGACGTGTTCGACCATAACTACAACCCGACAACGACCGACGGCAATTTTACCGATGCGGATATCCCGTCCGGCTTTGCGCCGTTCGGAATCCAAAACATAAATGGCGCTCTCTTTGTGACCTACGCCAAGCAGAACACGGCAAAGCATGACGACGTCGCCGGTAAAGGTAACGGCTTTGTCGATGTCTTCGACACCGACGGTCATTTACTCCAGCGCCTGGCTTCGCGGGGGGCATTGAACTCGCCCTGGGGCGTCGCGCGTGCGTCCTTTGACTTCGGACCCTTCAGCGGGCAGATACTGGTCGGCAATTTCGGCGACGGCAGAATCAATGTTTACGACTCCACCGGTCATTTTCTTGGTCAGCTAAAAGGGCTCAACGGACAACCGTTGACAATCGACGGGTTGTGGACGTTGAGCTTGGGCGGGGGCGCCAAGTCGAGCTCGGACACGCTGTACTTCACAGCCGGTCCCAACGGCGAGACCGACGGTCTGTTCGGCACGATCACAGCGGCGCAGAACGACTAACGGCACCCGTCAAACTGGTCGGGTGTACCGCCGAGGACAACGGCGTTTGCGCGCTTGCGGGTGATGCAAGCGCGCAAGCGACCCCATCTATCGGCGAGCTCCGCATCAATAGCAGCGCGCCGCCCGGCCAAAATGATCTTGACCCCGATACCCCGCAGGGAGCTCGTGGGGACTCTCGACCGCTTCATGGCCGGATTGTCGGACCGGTATTCCCAGTCCGTCTTCGAGCGGATCCGCGCGACCTCATCAGACCGCGCGGCCGGTGTGGAAGCGGAGCGACATCGCCGCGCGGCGCTCTCTTTCGCGCGCGGCTTCGGCGTGACGATCCATGCGGAAGGGACCCCGTGCCGCTTCAATTGGGACGGAGCGGCGCTGAACGGCGCGACCGAGGCTTATGTGATCCTGCACGAGGTCGCCCATTTCGCACTGGCCCCGCCCGAGCGGCGATGGCTCGTCGAGTTCGGGCTGGGGCCCGGTCCCGACACGCTCGATCGCGAGACGGCCGAGCACAAGGCGGTTCTCTCGTTATTGGAGCGCGACGAAGATGAGGCGGCCGCCTCACTGCTCGGCATTGTCTGGGAAGCGGCGCTCGGCCAGCCGGCGCTCGCCTCGTTCCTCGATCAGAATTGGCTCGAAGGGCTCGACCGATCAGCCGCAGGCCACTTCACCGCAGTAGTTGAGAGATTACGGCGCCCAGATTTGCTCAATGTCGTGCAAGCGCCTGTTGCTTCCACAGCTCCCAAGGGCGGCTGAGGACTGCATTGTTCGTCGCACTGGCGTTCGCCGCCTCATCCGCGTTGAGGAACCTGACGTCCCCTCCGCCGAGCCGCAGAGCCTCAGCTTGTAGCTTGGCGTTGATCTCGGTGTAGACGGCGCGAAACACAACTTGCTGTACCGAAGCGCCGAGGACAACGTTGCCATGCCCGCGCATCAGCACGACGGCTGATTTACCGATTGTCCGAGCGAGCGCCGCGCCGAGTTCGGGGTTGCGGATGAGCATGTCGGTTGCCGGACCGCCGGCCCCGCGGATCTCAAAGACCGGCACGCCGGCGCCAAGAAACGAGCTCATATGGTAGATCGGGCGCAGCGGAACATTGGTCACGCCGAACGGAATGATCGACGGCGAATGGCTGTGCACGACCGCCTTGATCTCGGAATGCGCTTTGTAGATCTCGCTGTGTATAAACCGCTCGACGTAAAGCGTGCGCCCGCGGGGATCGAGCGCATTGCCGTCGAGGTCGAATTCCATGATGTCATCGGATGTGACGAGACCCGGCGCCATGCTGCGCGCGAGCAGAAAGCGTGTCTCATCGCCCTCGTGCCGGGCGCTGACATGCCCAAAGCCGTCGACCACGCCCTGGTCGTAGAGGATGCGGTTGGCGGCAACGAGATCATCGATTTGGCCCTGGTCTGCCATTTTCTTAACCCTCGAACTTGCCGCTTCAGCATACCCGGAATCGCGACGGCATTGGCACGATTGACACCCCCGGAGGCGAAGGATTTGATCCGGGCCGAACGCCGGAGCAATGGAGGAAACGATGGAAACACGCAAACTCGGCCGTACTAAGCTGACGGTCTCGATCCTCGGGTTCGGCTGCGGCGCGGTCGGCGGTCTGATGGTGCGCGGCAATCCGGCCGATCAGGAGCGCGCGGTCGCGCGTGCCGTCGAGCTCGGCATCAACTACTTCGACACGGCGGCGATGTATGGGAATGGCGAATCCGAGCGCAACCTCGGGCGCGTTATCAAGACCCTGAAGCCCGATATCTTTGTCGGCACCAAAGTGCGTGTTTCCGATGGTGAGCGCAGCCGCATCGGCGCGGCGATTACCGCATCCCTGGAGGCGAGCCTGCAGCGCCTGCAGCTCGACCATGTCGACCTGTTCCAGCTGCACAATCATATCACCGCAGACGGCAGCGATGGCGGCTTCACTCCCGAGACCGTGCTCGGCGAGGCCGTTCCTGCATTCGCGCGATTGCGCGAGCAAGGCAAGACCCGCTTCTGCGGCATCACCGCCGTCGGCGACACCCCCGCACTTCACCGGGTCGTCGATGCGCGCGTCGTTGACACCGCGCAGGTCAGCTACAACCTGCTGAATCCCAGCGCCGGGGCGACGGTTTCGGCAGGATACCCGGCGCATGATTTCGGCAATCTACTGGCGCACACGAAGAACGCCGATATGGGAGTCATCAATATTCGTGTGCTCGCCGCCGGCGCGTTGAGCGGGACCGAGGATCGCCACCCGCTTGGCTCGCCGAGCGTCGAGCCGATCGGTTCGGGCGGCAGTTACCGCACCGATGTAGAGCGGGCACGGCGGCTCGAGCCGCTGATTCGCGAAGGCCATGCGGAGAGCCTGGTCGACGCGGCGTTGCGTTTTGCGATCGCCAATGACGCCGTATCGACGGTGCTCGTCGGCTACTCGACACTCGATCAACTCGAATACGCGGCGCGCTCAATCAATAAGGGTCCGCTTTCGCGCGCCGGGCTTGATAGGGTTGACGAATTGCAGCGCGGCTTTGTCGGCGAGCGACGCTGATCTAACGCAGAGGCTCGACGCGGCAGCGCCCAAGGCCTTCGCACTCCAGCCGGATCTTCTCCAATAACGGAACTGAAGCAATTCCAGAACGGCGAGGTCACTTTACTCGCCAGGTGATGCCGATGTTCAGTAGACGATGATCTCGAAATAGCGCTCTCCCAGCCGGAACACCCCGCGCTCCGCTCCCTCTACATGCGCCAGCATGTTCGGCTTTGGGTGCTTGATACCGCGCAGTTTGACGTGGAAGCTCGCGTCCTTCTCTAGCACCCATTCACGATCGAAAAACGAGTCCTCGCGCTCGATGACTTCGAGCGGCGGCTGCTCGGCAAGGGCAGTGATCGTTACCCGGCCCGCCTGATCGCGCTGCAGACGCGCAAACCCGCCGCGCGCCGGTTTGCGTGGGCGCGCAATCAGCCTGTCATTGCCGTCGATGCCAAGATGCAGGCTCGGCTCGGAGAGCCTGCGGATCAGCCGCGCCTCTCCGTCGATCAGCACGCCCCAATGCGATTCCCGGACGGTTTCCTGCGGTGCGAAGGGGGCATGGTCGCGCACGTTGCGGAACGTCATCGCCGCGCTGTTCGCGAAGCCGATCACGTCGCCGCTGACCAGGAACCTGCCAGTCTCGCCAAAATGCAGCGGGCGAGCATTGACCGTCGTCCCGCAGCGGCTACGCAAATCGAGGACTTGTCCATCGCGCAGGATCAGCAAGTGATTGCGTGAGACCGGCCGACCGGCCATGGGCGTGACATCCTCGGCATCCTTGCCGAACCGGCCGAACAGGCAGCCGTGCCTGTTGAGCGAAATCTCGATGCCGCTGTACACGTCGGTCAGATAGGCGAACGGGGCCGTCTCCATGTACTTGGCGCGCCAATCCAGGATCGGGCGCGCCAGGACATCGTGGAACAGCTCGAACCGCTCGCCGCTTTGCCGCAGCACGCGGGCGTCGCCGTCGGCCAATGCCTGCAGCAGCGCCCGCACACTGTCCGTGTCGATCCCGGAACCGGCGCTCTCCGACGCGAGCTTGGCGAGATCCTCGGGCCGATAGGCGATTTTTCCGCCAGACGGCGTCACGAGATAGTGGAAAACGTCGCCTGCCAGCCGCCGCTCGCCTTCGGTGAGCGCGTCAAGCTTGCTTCCGAGATGCGCGCGTACGATACCTATGACGCCGCCCAGCTGGTCCAGAAGCGCGCTGTCGATCTCCTCTCGCTCCGGCGCGGTACGGCGTTCTGCCCAGAGACGCTGGAGAACAAGCTGAAGATACGGCAGGGTGACGGCCATTTGCTGTCCGCCGGCCTCCTGAGCCTTGCGCAGGCCCTCCATGAGTTCGTCCGCGAAGCCCTCCCCGAGAACGAGCGGCGGCGACTCGCCAGCATGGACCTGATTGTAGACCTCCACCGGCCGCTCGATGGCGTCGCGGACGCCCTGGTCGTCGAGGTGGTCCAGAGCGATCGTGTTGTCGAGGATGCCCGGGAGCCAGAGCCTGAGCAGATCGAGCTTATGCAAACAGTCGTCGCGCAGGCTGAACAGCAGCCGGATGTTGGTGTCCGGTGCACCGATCAGCTCGGCAAGCGCGCTCTCAAACGCCTCGCCGGACTCCTCGGAGCGGTAGACGAAATACTCCTCAAACTGATCCATGATCAGGACGTACGGATCCGCCGGCGCTCGCCGCGCGCTCACCGACTCCTGTTTGAGCCACGCGCGGACGCCGCGAATGTCGTGCCACTCACGGCGCCAGGGTGCGATCATTGCAGATCCGAACTGTCGCTTGAGGGTCGCCGGAAGTCCCGCTTCCAGTACCGAGCTCTTGCCGACGCCACTGGCGCCATAGAGAACGGTGATCGCCCTTGTGAGCACGTTGTTTGCGACGATCCGTGAGTCAACGGCCCGGCCGAAGAAATACCGCGCCTGCGCCGCGCTGAATGGGTTGAGCCCGACGTATGGCCCGTCCCCTGCGCCGCTCAAGACCGACCCGTCATCTCGGCGACGAAGGCGTCGAGGTCAGCCTCGAACATCGTCACGCCGCCCTGGTTCTTCCACAGGAACTTCTCGGCTTCCCGCGCCTGCCGCGCCTCCTCCTCTTCCGCCATGTGCACGATCGCCAGCGCGCGGAGGTGCTCGGCCTGGCTCCGCGTCTTCCGAAGCTTGAACATAAGAACGCGCACGTTCCAATCGCGCAGGCCATAGCCGAGGAACAGCACGTGGCGGGTGAGCATCCGCTCTTCCACGGCAGGCGGGATCTGGATCTTCTCGCCGCGCCCGAGGAAGTCGATGTAGTGCTCCTCGGTGATAAGGAATTCGTCGAGGGGCTCGCGTTCGCGGATTATGCTGCCGTGCATCTTGTAGACGATTGGCTGCTGCTCCTCGGTGATTAGCTTTTCGAGGCTGTGTGCGGGCCACCTCTTCCAGTCCCGCGTGCCCATCGCGCGCACCCAGACGACACCGCGTTCTGCGCGGTCCACCACCACCCAGGGTTGTTCGCGCGGCTTCTCGCCGTCTGCCTTCCAGCGCTGCTCGATAGCCGACTCGACGAGGTCGTCGTAATTGGTCGTCACGACGAGCGACAGCTTGCGAAGCGATGCGAGATAGGCGTGTAGGGTTCCTGGACCTCTGTGCGCGGCAACGATCTTGCGCAACTCGCGCTTCAGCCAGGGCGAGCCCTGCTTGATCGCCAGCCAGGACGCCACCCGCGCGAGATCGTCCGCGCCCTTCGGGTCGGGAAAGACCTCGTTCGACGCGCGCAGAGGCGCTTGGCCAGTTCGCTGCCAAGCGGCAAGCCGCACCCGTAAGACGCGCCGGCGCCCAGGAACGGTACGATGGCACCCTCCTGCATCTCGCGGGTGATCCAGTCGTAGTCCGGGGCAATGTTGTCGTCGGGCATCGCCGGAGAAGCGTAATCAACAGCCGATCAGAATAAAAGGGTCCGCTCAGCGGGACCCGCGCGAGCGCCCCAGCGCATCCGGCACGAGGTGCAGCAGCTGATCCGGCCGGTTGGTGATGCCGAAGGTCCCCTCCGGCGTGCCGGCGCCCGGCTTCAGCTTGTGGACGTAGAAGATCATCGGCAGCAGCACGTTTGCCGCGCGCAGCCGCAGGAGCATCTGGATGTTCAGGCGAAGCCGGGTTGAGTTGCTAGTTGCGTGAGGAACTCATCAGTATCTGCCTTGATCGTCTCGATCTGGCGACTTTCGAGAAGCTTCGTCCGTACCTCATCAAAAATTCCGACTGCGAAAGCCTTTCTAGTCCATTGTTGTCGCTTCCGTCTCATTCGTGAGATAGGTGCCTTCCATGTTCGTCGCGGAATCCGTACCCGACAAAAAGCTCTGTTTTGTTCGCCAGAAGGTCGGCAGCTTTTTCCAGCAATCTAGCGTGTGTCTCATCGTAGTTCCCGCAATCATCAGTTGTCGCAACCATGAGATGGGACAATCAGCCGATTCGTGTATTTTCCGATAAATAGCTCATCGTAATTAAACAGCCGATATATAGCTGTCTTGAGATTCTTTATTTTAAAGGGCGCAGCCTGACTACGCGGCGCGCGTGTCTCTACCCTTTCGAGGGCAGGCCGGCTGCCGCGGTTAGCAGCATCACGATCTCCCCGACCTGCTGGAAGGCTCCGAGAAGGTCACCGGTATAGCCGCCGATGCGGCGATGCGCCAGTACGCCCAGGGTGAACAGCGCCGCACCGGCGAGGCCGAACGCGATTGCGCCGCGCCCTGGGCCGAGCGCCGCCCAGGCTATCAGCAGTCCGATCGTGAGAGCGCCGAGCGCTAGAGGCGTGCGAGGCCGACCCGCCGCGGCGCCGAGGCCATCGGCGCGGGCCGCAGGCAGCACGAGCATGGCGACGGGTAACGCAGCACGCGAGGCGGCATGAGCCGCGATTAGCGCGAGCCCGGCGTACACCGCCTCGCCGATCTGGGCGAGGGCCGCGGCTCGCAACAGCACGCTGAGCACGATCGCCAGGACGCCGAAAGTCCCGTGTCGGCTGTCACGCATGATTGCAAGCCTCGCATCCCTATCCTTGCCACCAATGAGTCCGTCAGCAGTGTCGGCGAGACCGTCCTCGTGCAATGCCCCGGTCAAGACAATACCAGCGAGCACCGCCAACACTGCGGCCGGCCAATCTCCGAGGCCAAACAGCTGGACCAGGAGAAAAGCGAACGCCGCAACACCGCCGATCCCGGCCCCGACCAGCGGAAAAGCCCAGGCGGCATCGGCGAGCCGCTCGAGGGGGCATGCCGGCGTGGCAACCGGAATCCGCGTGAAAAAGGCGGTCGCAACAGCAAAGCCGGCGAATATCGCGCGGAGGGTCATGCGGCGACGATAACTCGACCCGAACGAATCGCCGCTGTTTTCCTCTTGGGTCCGCGCCCCTGTTCCGACACGATCGCACTAAATCCAACGACCGGCGGAGGTGTCGCATGAACCAGCCGATTGCGGATCTGGACGAGATCCGGGCGCTGTCGGCCCATTTGCCGGGCCCCGACCTGGAGGCAGGCACCTTGGCGGCAACCCGCCAGACGCAGCTGACCAAGCCAGCCGGCGCTCTCGGCCGGCTCGAGGAGCTGGCGATCTGGCTCGCCACGTGGCAGGCGCGGCATCCACCGCGCCTCGACTATCCGCGCACCTTGGTCTTCGCAGGCAACCACGGGGTTGCCGCCCGGGGCGTCTCCGCCTATCCCGCCGCGGTAACGGCGCAGATGGTGCAGAACTTCATCGCGGGCGGCGCGGCGATCAACCAGCTCTGTCGCGTCTTCGATGTCGGCCTCAAGGTCTATGAGATGAACCTCGAAACACCTACCGCCGATATCGTCGTCGAGCCGGCGATGAGCCAGTAAGAATGCGCCAAGGCGATGGCCTATGGGATGATGGCGGTCGAGCCGGGGATCGACGCCCTGGCGCTCGGAGAGATGGGCATCGGCAATACGACTGCGGCGGCGGCATTGTGCAGTGGGCTGTTCGGCGGCGGCGCAGAAGTGTGGACGGGCCCGGGAACGGGGGTCACTGGGACCGCCCTCGAGGCGAAGCGGTCGGTGGTCGGCGAAGCGATCGCGCGGCATCGCCCAGCCGCGCGCGACCCGTTCGACATGCTCCGTCGTTTGGGTGGGGTCGAGCTCGCCGCCATCGCCGGGGCCGTCATGGCGGCGCGGCTCGGGCGCGTCCCGGTCGTGCTCGACGGCTTTGCATCGACTGCCGCCGCCGCGGTGCTGTACGCCGCCGACCCCCACGCCCTTGATCATTGTATCGTCGGACATGTTTCGGCGGAGCCAGGTCACCGCCGGCTCGTCGAGCAAATTGGCCAGCGGCCGCTTTTCGATTTTGGCATGCGGCTCGGCGAGGGCTCGGGGGCGACGCTCGCTCTCGCGGTGCTGAAGGCTGCGGCGGCCTGTCACAACGGCATGGCGACCTTTGCCGAGGCGGGAGTAAGCGGGCCTAGCTGACCCGATCTTCTTCCTCACTCGCCCATCTGCAGAAGCGCACCCCGCCGGCGGGCGTCGTGAAAGGCAAAGAGAAAGGCCGCGGCACCGAGCGTCACGTAAAAGACGTCGAGCACCAGAGCGGTCAACAAGTAATCGGGGCGAAAAATTCCCGTAAACAGCACCGCCCGCATACCCTCGAACACATAGGTCGAGGGCAATACCCATGCGACGTGCTGCAGCCAGTGGGGCAGGATCGAGACCGGGTAGTACACCGCGCTTATCGGCGAAAGGGTAAATACCACGGTCCAGGCGAGGCCCTCCGCCCCCATGCCCTGGCGTAGGATCAACCCGCAGATCGCCATGCCCAACGCCCAGCCCATGACCAAGAGCGCCGCAAAGAACGCGACGAGCGGCAGTCCCATCGAAAAGATCGAATAATGGTATAGCGGAATCGCCAGCAGCGCGGCGGGCACAATGCCAAGCAAGACACGGATCAGGCTCATCGACAGCAGCGACAGCACCCACTCATAGGGACGCAATGGGGTGACAAACAGGTGACCGAGATTGCGCGCCCACATCTCCTCGAGAAACGACATCGACAGGCCGAGCTGGCCGCGGAACAGCACGTCCCACAGCATGACCGCGGCCAGCAGCACGCCAAAAGCGCGAAAGACATAGTTGCTGTTGACGTAGAGAAACTGACTCATAAACCCCCAGATCAGCATCTGTAGGGTGGGCCAATACATCAGCTCCACGGTGCGTGGCCACGAGCTGCGCAGCAGATAAAGATAGCGTAGCAGCATCGCCCAGATCCGGGCTGCCGAAAGCCCGCGACTGCTCAGGACACCGGCTCCAACTCTGGTCGCGAACCGCGCGCGATATGCAGAAACACTTCCTCCAGATTGGTGCGACCATAACGGTCGATCAGCGCTTCGGGGCTGCCGCGGTCGACGATCCGGCCCGCCTTCACCATCATGACCTCGGAGCACAGCCGTTCGACCTCGGCCATGTTGTGCGACGCCATCAGGATCGTGGCCCCGGTGCGCTCGCGGTAGCTTTCGAGGTACCCGCGCACCCAATCGCCGGTATCCGGGTCGAGCGAGGCCGTCGGCTCGTCGAGCAGCAACAGTTCGGGTTCGTTCAACAGCGCCTTGGCGAGCGCCACGCGGGTCTTCTGCCCGGCCGACAGCTTGCCGGCCGGGCGTTCGAGAAATTCGCCGATCTGCAGATCGTCGGCCAGTTCTTCGATGCGTTCACGACGCCGCTGCAGGCCATACAACCGGGCATAGATCAGCAGGTTCTGACGTACGGTCAGCCGATGCGGCAAATCGACGAAGGGCGAGGAGAAATTCATCCGCGGCAGCACCCGATAGCGATGCCGCAGCATGTCCTCGCCGAGTACCCGCACCCTTCCGGCGGTCGGCAGCAAGAGTCCGAGCAGGATCGACAGGGTTGTCGTCTTGCCGGCGCCGTTGCCGCCGAGTAATGCCGCGGTGACGCCGCACGGAACAGAAAAGCTGATCCCGTCGACCGCGACGGCGTTTGGATAGTGTTTAACGAGGTTTTCGACTTTGGCGGCAGGTTCGAGCATCGCCCCTATATGGCTCATGGCGGGCTGGTCGGCCAGCATCGGGCTGGCTTTGATTGCCCTTGTCGCTTTCCCCAAATCGTGATGTTTGCTTATATATTATCGCAATTCATCCGAAGCCATGTTGCCCCATTCCTGTACGAGACATTGTCCGGCATCTCGCAGCGATTGTCCCCGCGCAGGCTATATCCGTGCTCCTAGGGCGCTACCAGCTTGTCGATTGGGAACTCCCGCCTACATAATGGCGATCGACTTCATTGTCAATATAGATATAACTGTGTTAATAAAATTGCATCCTAAAGCTATGCCGGGTGGCCTCCCCTGTTTCCTCCCTGATATGCCGATTCGGCCCCCTGCACGGCGCCCATATGGCCCCTGTTCATCCAAACCAAAAGAAGCCGTTGAGTATATGATTTATATCACCTTATCGGATGGAAGGCGGACAAATCTCGACGCCGAATCGCAAATTCACGCTGTTTCCGGGCTTTTACAGGGGTCGACGAGTTTGCGGTCCACCCCGATTTCTTGCACAGGCTCTTGCCCCGGAGGGCGGACTGTGGAGGGATGCAAAGACCGCCAAAGCGAGATCATCTGGTGACCGATACCAGTCTCATCGCTCGGAGCGAGCCCTCCGGCCCGATCAGTCTGCGTACCCTGATCCTCATTCGATGGGTGGCGATCGCGGGACAGGCCTCAACGATCTTGATCGTCCATTACGGGCTCGGATTCAGCCTGCCGCTCGTTCCCGCGCTCGCCGTCGTGGCGTCTTCGGCTCTGCTCAACCTCGTCCTGATCGTGCTTCGGCAGTGGGCAGCCCGGCTCGGAGAACGCGACGCCGCCTTGTACCTTGGCTACGACATCCTCCAACTCGCTGTGTTGCTCTATCTCACCGGCGGGCTGCAGAACCCATTCGCAATCCTGATCCTGGCCCCGGTGACCGTCGCTGCCACGATACTGTCGCGGCGCGCGGTGATCGCCCTCTCGGTGCTCGCCGTCGCGTCGATCAGCGTGCTCGCACTTCAGCATCTGCCGTTGCCCTGGCGCACAGAGCCCTTGGTGTTCCCGCCAGAGCTTGTACTCGGGATCTGGATCGCGCTGGTGCTCGCGACGGTGTTTATCGGCGCTTACACCTGGAGCATTGCGCAAGGTGCGCGCCG
>Ga0187846_10000443_pt1 | contig 24306 bp, 26 predicted proteins | sample TC_taG_FD_161473 | JGI IMG/M metagenome (GOLD analysis project Ga0187846, IMG submission 161473) | Biofilm microbial communities from the roof of an iron ore cave, State of Minas Gerais, Brazil - TC_06 Biofilm (v2) | ecosystem: Environmental > Terrestrial > Deep subsurface > Cave > Wall biofilm... | reverse complement strand
GTTCTACGCGGTCTGGCCGAACTTTCCGCTTGCGAACTTTGGTAATCGCGTTCCGAACATACGTGCCGAGATTACATATTTAAAGTCAAGCCTTCAGCAGGTCGGAGCCGGAAGCTTCCTTAACAATAACTTCGTTCGCGGGCAGGCGACCCTCGCTCAGCCGAACGTGATCTTTAACTACGTACCGACTGCTAAAAATAGTTTCGTCGTTCTCGGTTTATCTATGAATCAGACCGGGCTCTCAAGCAAGTGGGTCAAGTCGTACCTGCCGGGCGGGGCTAATGGCACGTCCGCGATCGCGATCGCGAGTCTTCCCAACGCCGTGGGAATCACGGAGAACTGTGGGGTGCTCGGTAATGGCTTCCCGTGGACGGCGAATATCCTTGGCTTTAACGGCTCCGGCGACGCTCTCATCAAACCGATCTCGACGGTTCAGATATTAAATAATGTCGTGATCCTCACGCTTGGAGCTCCTTGCTTATATGCGGTCGGACAGAACGTAACCGTAGCTGGTCTGACCGTCGCGACGTTTTTGAATAACGCTCAGCTGATTCTGACGTCCGTTTCCGCGGACGGGTTTACGATTCAGGCGGCGTTTGTTCATGCTAACTACGGACCTGCTGTGGACTCCGGCGGTACTCTTACCAACGTTGGTTATCTGCAGATAGCCAGCAGCGGGAGCGCATTCACCGGCAACGGCACGTATACCATATCGCTGCCGGGCAGCACACAGAAGGGGAGCCTATTGATACTCGCGCTCCTCGGTACCGGGGACATCAACGCGTCCGGGTACTTCCACGCCACCTTCCCGCTGACGCCGCCATCCATCTCCGACACCCAGGGCAACGCGTGGTCACTGAACGGCCTAGGGGACAGTAACTATAACGACTCTAACACGGGCGACACCTGCAGTATGGCGTACGCCTACACGTCCGCGGCCAGCTCGCTCTCGGTGACCTTCAAGGGCACGGGCAACGCGGCTCCGGGAGCGATCGCAATCGCCCTGCTTGAGTTTCCGGCGGACCCTCCGGCTACCTCGTTGTTCACCCTGCCTGATATGGTTGCTGATCTCTCTAAGCGCTCCGGTCTAACCGTAACGAACGATGCGACGTCTCAGATCGACGTCTCCTCACTTGTTATACCGGGAACGAATACGCCTCAGCCGGGTCCTCAAGGTTACGCGATTACGCGTCCGACGACGGCTCAGGAGGCACTGAAGCCGCTCGCCGCTGGTTACTTCTTCGACGCGGTTGAGTCGACCGGCGTTTTGCGGTTCGTTCAACGTGGTGCGGCGATCGCGTCGTTAACGATCCCGGAATCGGACCTCGGGCTCGAAAAGGATAACGCGAAGATCGAGGAATCGATCTCGATGCTTCAGGACCTACCACGAGAGGTTCAGGTACTTTTTAACGATCCATCGCTCGGTTTTCAACAGAACCACACTCATAAGCGTCGCTCGACGAGGATTGTGCATACGAAGAATCAATCGATCATCGAGTTCCCGTTTACGATCGACGCGTCGACGGCGCGGCAGATCGCGGAGAAGACGCTTTTTACCGATCACCTAGAACGAAAGCCGTATAAGTTTAGCACCTGGAAGGCGGTTTATTCGCTTCTTGATCCGACGGATATCGTTCAGTTTACCTACGAGAACTTAACGTTTCAAGCGAGGATCGTGAAGACGGTGATCGGCGTCGACTTTAAGGTCGAGTTTACGACCGTGAACGAGCTTCAGTCTACCTATACGTCGACGGTCGTCGGATCGAGCGCGAGCGGCGCGAATCCGAATCCGGTTACGAAGACGCTGCCGAATACGACCCTGTTTCTGCTCGATATTCCGTTACTTCAGGACCTCGATTCGAATCCGATCGGAACCGGGTTCTATGCCGCATTTTCATCGTTGAGCATCGATTGGACCGGCGCGTCGCTCGAACAGAGCGCGGACGACGTTAACTTTACGCAGATCGATACCGATAGCGTGGTTTGCGCTTATGGGACGACGCTTTCGACGCTACCGGCGCCGCAGCATAGTCCGTTCTCGTGGGATACGGTAAGTACGCTGAACATCCGGATGATCCAAGGCGCTCTGACCGGTAACACCGACCTGAACGTCTTAAACGGCGCTAACGTGCTGATCGTCGGCTCGTCCGCGAACGGTTGGGAGATCATCCAGTTTGCGAACGCGACCCAGAACGCGGACGGATCGTTTACGATCAGCCGATTAATTCGCGGGCGCCGCGGGACGGAGGTCCTTAGCGGTACGCATACCTCGAACGATACGGTGATCGCGGTCAATCCCGGCGGTATAAATCACGAGCTTCAGCCGCTCGGTAATCTTTACCTTTCGCTCTTTTATCTAGGTTTAACGTTTGGCGGGGTGATCCAGAATCCGCCGGGCGCGGTGACGTTTATAAATACGGGTAACGATCTACGACCCTGGGCGGTAAACGACGTTCGTGGATCGCGCGACGGATCGAATAACCTAACGGTAACGTGGCAACGACGTACGCGGATCGGCGGTGATTGGTTAGAGAACGTCGGAGTCGTACCGTTAAGTGAAACGACCGAAAGCTACGACGTCGACGTGCTTGGCGGTTCGGGCTCCGCGGTCGTAAAGCGTACCTTCGCCGCTCTCTCGTCGCCGACCGTTTCATATACGGCGGCTCAGCAGATCGCGGACTTTGGACGAACGCTACCGTACGTTACGCTTAACATCTATCAAAACTCTTCGGTCGTCGGGCGAGGATTTCAGAAGACCGTAACGGTTTAGGAGATTACGATGGCAACGCCGAATCTACTTATTCAGCACATCGCGCAGAATCAGAACCAGAAGGAAGTTACGGCTAATACCGCCTTCGATGACCTCGATCTCGCGATGACGCAGTACATCCTCGAGGATATCCCGGACGCTCACTTTCTATTGCCGCTAACTGATGCACAACAGAACATGGTCTTTATCTTCGCCGGCGTTATCTCTCAAACACGCGGTATTACGTTACCGCTACGGCGCCTCTACATCGTTTCGGTTCAGACGTTCAGCTCTCCGGCGATCCCGCTGATCTTCGGTACCGCTTCTTCGCCGAGCGGTCGGATCGTAACGCTCTCGACGATGCTGCCTGGTCAGTATGCGATCCTGTACTGCGACGGCGTTAACGTGGATCTCGTCGCGGAGTCGGCGTCGTTAAGCGCGGCGATCGGCGGTTGGCTTCGAAAGACGACGAGCTACGTCGCTCAACCCGGCGATAACGGGCAGCTGATCACGTTCGACTCGACGCTCCCGGTAACGTATACGCTTTCGAGCCTTCCGTTCTCGCAAAATTGGTTCGTCTTCGTGAAGAACGTTAATACCGGTCCGGTGACGATTAACCCGAGCGGTGCCTCGATCGATAACCGCGGTGCGGCGAGCCTTACGTTATATCAGGGTGACTTCGTCTTGATCGCAACGAATGGCTTAAACTACGCGACCGGAGGCGCGCGTCCATTAAGCATCGGCGTCTTTGCGCCCGGAACCGGTACGAATGGGCAGATACTTCTTTACCTTCCGATGGATCGCGCGGGCGTCTTTCCGGCGAACGCTCCTAATTCGCTCGCGAAGGCGAATACGGCGGCGACGGGGTCGACGGTCTTTAGCGTAAAGAAGAACGGCGTTCAGTTCGCGACGATTACGTTTGCCGGGTCCGCGACGAGCGGCACGTTCGTTCAAGCTTCGGATGCTTCCTTTGTGAACGGAGATGTACTTGAGATCGATGGTCCGGGAACGGCCGACGCGTCGCTCGCGAACATCGGGATTACGCTTCAGGGTTATCGTTTCTAAGGAGCTGATCCATGGCTTTAAGCGCTACATATATCGGAAGTGCCGGCGACGAGAGCGGTGGCGGGCATACTAGTTTTTCGATCGCTGCTTATAATCAGGCCGCCGGTCACCTGATCGTGGTCTTTACGTCCACGTTCGAAGGAGCCGGAACCGTTAGCAGCGTTACCGATACGGCCGGGAATACCTACGTTAGGGTCCTCGCTGGTCAGGGGGAACAGAATAACAGCACGAACGTGTTTGGGCAAATTTGGTATGCTAAGAATTGTCTAGGTAACGCCGCGAACGTCGTTACGGTAAACTATAGCGCTTCGATCACCTTCAGCTGGTGCGCGGCCGTCGACGTCGCGGGCGCCGATACGTCTTCTCCGTTAGATACCAGCGCGGTTAATACCGGAGCGGCGTCGACGTCTCATACGACCGGAGCTTATACGACGACCTCCGCGAACGAGATTCTCTTCGTGCTCGACATGGCGTCGAACGCCGGATTTTCTTTGAACTCCATCAATAACGGATACTCCGTGGACGCGACCGTCCTCGGAAGCGGAGGACTCGGGCATAAGATCGTATCCTCGATCATTACGGCAGAGACGACGACGGTTACCGCTAGCGCTTCGGTACAGTTTGGTACCGTCGTGGCTACCTTCAAAGCGGCTACCATTACGACCGGGAAGGGCGCCGTCGTGGTGATCATGGAATGAGAACGCTGATCGCGGTAACGACGTGTCACGCGCGGCGAGCTTACGCCGACGCGCAACGAGCGACATGGGCGGCTGGTCCAAATCGGCCGTATCTCTTTAAAGGGTTAGACGCGGAGGTTGTCTTCTTCGTAGGTGGCGGAAGCGCGGAGCGCGAGGACGAGGTGATCCTCGACGTCGACGACTCTTATCGCGGGCTCCCGGCGAAGGTAAAAGTCGCGATGCGCTGGGCTTTGGACAACAGCTTCGATTCCGTATTAAAGTTAGACGACGACGTATATGTCGTTCCGAGCAGGCTGCCAGACTACAGGGATTATACGAATCAGTACGAGGGTCCTGGTACGAATTACGTCGGGAACTTCCGCACACATAACGGGAATTATCCGTACGACTACGCCAGCGGTTTTTGCTACTGGCTTGGTCGGAGCTCCGTTGAAGCGATCGCCGCGGCGCCGCTGACGGACGATACGATGGAGGATCGTTGGGTAGGTACCGCTCTCGCTCTCGCTCGCGCAAAAACCTACGACGAGAAGAGGTTCTGCTGCTCTTATCCGGGGATCGAGGAGGGTAAGTTTCTTTGGGGCAGTCCGATCGGTAAAACGCACATCGCGTTCGCCCAATACCCTATCGAGCGTATGTACGATCTGCATCATTGGTATATGATCGCCTTTATTAACAATCGAGGTTCGTGATGCCGAACGGTCTCTCAAGTGTTTCAATTCTGATCAAGACGTTCCTCCGGGATAATTACCTCGTCGAGGCGGTTGGTGGTATCGAGGCGATGATGCCCGAGGTGCGGATGATCATCGTCGACGATGGTGAGACGAAAGGAAAGGATGCGTTCTATTATAGACTTCGCGATCGCGGTCACGTGGTTATTCAGTTGCCGTTCGACTCCGGCTTCGGCGCGAAGTCGAACGCGGCGATCGAAGCCGCTTACGATAGGCCTTATCTTCTAATCGGCTCAGATGACTTCGACTTCTTCGCCGGATACGTCCGACCTGGTATCGAGAAGCTCGTTACCGTCCTCGACTCCGGACTCGTCGATATCGCGAGCGGTCGCGTGAACGGCAATCGCTACGAGGGTTGGCTCGAGGATGGCGGGACGAGGATCGTCGAGAGATACATCGATCTTAATCCGGCTTTCGCGATCTCGGCGAACGGTATCGCTTATTATCGGTGCGATCTTACGGTGAACTACTCGCTGATCCGGTCGTCGATCCTTGGTTTTGACGAGAATCAGGTTCATTGGGACGACGACGTGAAGATCGGCGGCGGCGAGCACGGCGCCTTCTTCATCGACGTAAAGCGCGCCGGCTATAGCGTCGGCTACGTACCGGGCGTCGATATCCGCGAGCAGTCCGGGAAGCCGACCGACGTACGTTATCAGATGTACCGCGGACGCGCCGGTAAGTCGGGACGTCCGTGCTTCGCGAAGCGAAACATTCAGGAATATGTTTGCTTTGACGGTTCAATCGAACGACCGTAGGAGGTTTTATGGGAAATTTTCGGATCGAGATCGATGGTATCGGCGGTCATGGTTGTCAACGTGAGATCAAGGATGGCGGTAAGGTCGAGGGCTGCGGGCGTCCTTTCTGCCCGGACTGCATCGCGCGTAAATTCGTCGCCGAGCTCCGAGCGGCTGGTGTTTTTACGATGAACTGTCCGGCGCCGGACGGCGTCACTTGTCCGCGCGCGATCTTTACTCATTGGCCCGGAGCCGAAGGATCGGTTCAGGATGATCTTCTGACGGGAATCCGCAAGGGCAGCTTTTAGTCATGAGCGGCTGGAGCCGAGCGGCGATCGTCGCTTGGGCTGTCCTTGTTTTACTCGCGGCCGGTTATGAGTTATGGTGCATCTTTGGACACGACGCTCAGACGCCTCCGTTAACCCGGGTCGTGGTGCGCTACGTCCCTTGGTGGGTAACGATACCGTTTCTCTTCTGGCTGCTAGCTCATTTCGTTCATCGGTACGCGCAGATAACGAGCTGGACCTCGAGAGGCTTTTTGGAGTTTCTGAGATGAGGTTGCTGATCGCGATCAAGGGGTGTGAGCGCGATACCCGGAATGGCTTTCATCAGGCGGTGCGCGAGACGTGGGCGAAGCACGTCGAGGGTGCCGATCTTAAGTTCTTCGTCGGTGAGGGAAATGCTTCGCTTCAAGCGGACGAGGTACGGATTTCGGCGCCGGACGATTATATGTCGTTGCCGTTAAAGACGCGCGCGATCCTTCGCTGGGCTCTCGAGCGTGATTACGACTTCATCTTTCTCTGTGATTCGGATACGTTCGTAATGCCGGGGCGTCTTCTTTCGTCCGGCTTTGAGAGCTATGACCTGACTGGGCTTTTTAACGGGAAGATCGGCGTCGAGCGTGCGACGGAGGGCGACGCAGGTAATTGGAAACCATCAGATCAGGCGAACGGCGCTACGCGTTATTACGCTTGGATCAGTGGCGGTAATGGATATTGGCTATCGCGTCGAGCCGCCCAGGTGATCGCGAGCGATACCTCGTATACGTCGGATTGGGCCGAGGATCGTACCATTGGTCAGATTCTTGGACCATACTTTCAACGAGGTGAACTGAAGGGCTTTAGTCATGAGGGATACGGATTCTGCGTAGACGGTGATTTTTATGAGTGCCGTATTACTAAGCATTTTTGCTCGCGCGGGATGAACCGTTCTTTTATCGTCGGCTGGATGTATGACTGTTATTCAAGGAATAAATGAGACCTAGAGATCCAGGAGCTTTTGAGGCGCCGTCCGGAGTACGGAGCTTTTCATAGCGCTCGACAACGCTGTATTAACCCAAAGAACCCTGGCTGGGAAAACTACCGGCGGACGTGACATCGAGTTTCGCTTTAGGTCCTTCGAGTAATTCTTCGTCGAATTGGGACCGCGGCCGGAAGGTCTTTCGCTTGATCGGATCGATAACGATGGGCATTAAAGGTCGGCATACTCGTTGGCATACGAATCGTGGAATTGTAAATCCTAATTGCGACTTCTGTCAGGAGGCGAGATGATCGTCTCTTACCTGATGGGCGGCGCAGCAAATCAAATTTTTCAATACGCGGCGGGACTCGCGCTCTCGCGTCGCTTCGGCGTCGAGTTTCGGATTAACGACTCGCGTTTCCTCGAAGATCGCGAATGGAGAATGTATTCGCTCGGACTCTTTAAAGGAATTACCGAGCAGATCGATCGGCGGACGGTCGGTCAGACGATTCAAGAGCCGGGTCTTCGTTATAACCCAGGACTGCTGCCGTGGAATCCCGGCGATTATACGCTTCTTGGTTATTTTCAATGCGAAAAATACTTTGCGGAGCTGAAGGATGAGCTCAAGCAGCGATTCGTGCCGAAGGATGCGCTACCGGAGTTTCACCGCGGGATGGAGAGTTTGATTCTTCTTCAGGAGGCGCGCTCGGTCTTCGTGACGATCCGTCGTACCGATTACGTGAACAACGCGTTTCACGGGGTACTGCCGATGTCGTACTACCGCGAGGCGGCGGACCTGATCGCGTCGAAGGTTCTCGATCCGTGGTTCTTCGTCTTCTCCGACGATCCGGAGTGGTGCGCGGCGAATTTTAATCTACCATATAAATGGGTTCTGGCCGGTAACTTCGATCGGACCGTGAAGCCGCATCTCGGGCGCGAGGACGCGGAGCTCTGGTTGATGAGGCGGTGCCGCCATGCGATTATGGCGAATAGCTCATACTCCTGGTGGGGTACCTGGCTCGGACGCGCGGACGAAGGCGGCATCGTCGTCGCTCCGAAGCAATGGTTTGGGCTAAACGCGAATGAATACTCTGGCGATATCTGCCCGGAACGTTGGATAAAACTCTAAGAGAAGGGAAGTTCAATGTCAAAATTTACAGCGAGTTCAGCGGCGGGCACATCTTCTACGCCTTTGGTCCCGGTCTGCCGACCGATTCTGTGGTTGTAGAGAATGACGATATTTCGGACCGGATTCCCGGAGGTCGTTCTCGGACCAGACGATCAGATTAGGACGGCCTTCAATCAACTTGATACGGCCGATGTTGTAACCCTCGTAGTGAACTACGAGGCTGAATTAGTTTAATGGCTTCCTTTCCGGAACGCATTAGAGGCTCGCGAATTTAGAGGCGAGTGGCATAGGTTTAGCGTCTCGTACTCTCTATCCTGACCGGATAGAGGACCGCCTACACTCCTTTAGCGTCAGCGTAGATGTGGTAACGCTTGACGATGCGCTTGGGACAGAGGAATGGGATATCGTTAAGATTGGATGCAGAGCAGTCCGAGTATTCTATGATTCTCTCCTCGGATCGTCTCGCTCAGATTAAGTTTTTAACCTTTGAGTGGCATTGTTCGGCAGGTGAGAGAACTCATCCGAGGCTCCTAGAGACCGTTGAGAAGCTCTCGAAGTACTTCGATGTTCCGCCGATCGATTACGATTGGCGAGCGCTTGCGATGCGGAGGAAGTCGTGAGAACGTACGAGCATTATGTTGTTTGGGGATTCCGGAACTCGTATCATACGCACTCACATATTCATGAAGGTCTATACCGAGCGCTTAACCATCTCTTTCCGGGAAAGTCTGAATGGCTCGATGAGTATTCGCACGTCGACGTAAATCGGCCGAACTCGTTCTTTATTACGAATCATGACGTCGCTCCACAGCTGCCGGCGCGCGAGGATTCGTTCTATCTTGTGCACGGCGGTTCGGACTACGCGTACGTGAAGGATAAGTTCTGGGGTCTGCGCGGGCATATGTCGTGGAACGTTTTTATAGATTGGTCGTACGCCTACGATGACGCGGCTCCTTTCGGTCGTCGCCCGTTAAACCGTCCTGAGGCTGTCTGGGTCGGCGAGGACGCTCCCTACTATCCGAGTCAGAAGCACATGGATTTTCGCTGGGCTACCGATTTGACGCCACCCGAGATCGAAGCGAATAAGGTAGGTGCGCGGCCCTGGCGTCCGGAGTCCCGGGTGATTAACTACGTCGGCACGTATTGGCGAGTTAACGAGGTCGAGATTAACCGATTTCAAGCGGCGTGCCAGGCCGGTGGGATTGAGCTGCGGCACTACGGTGCTGGGCAGGTCGAAGGTTACAATCATCTGGGCCGGAACAACGTGGTCTCGATCGCGGATAACCAGCGGCTCATGCGCGAGTCGTACTTCGCGCCGGCGATTGTGGGCTCGCACCATCTTACTGAAGGATATGCTCCTTGCCGTATTTTCAAGAACATTAGTTACGGTACGATGGGAGTGACGAACTCCGAGAAGGTTCAGAAGCTCTTCGGCGGTCGGCTGATCCATCACAACGATCCGTATCAGTTATTTTTTGACGCGCGCGATCGACTTCCGAGCGTGACTCAAACTCAGTTATACGAGCTGATGGACTTCGTCGCTCAGAAGCATACTTATCTTAATCGTTTAAATGCGATCTTTAAAGCGGCTGAGCTCGTATGGGAGGGTTAGATGAATATCGTGGGCATAATTTTTCAAATTTTGATCTCCGTGGTTTGGGCGAACTTTATCGAGTACGCGATCCACCGTTGGTTCATGCATCGACCCGGCGCCGCGCATCTTCAGCACCACGTTCATCCGGAGGCTTGGACCTTGTTGCTGAAATGGGATATCTGGGCGCTCTTCGCCGTTCATGCGGCGGTGATCGGTTTGTTCTTGGATCGATGGGTTATCGTGTTGACCTTGGTGGTCTATATGGCTTCCTTGGAAATCCTACATGTCGCCGCCCATGCCTATCGTTGGCGTCATCACATGATCCACCACGGATACGAGAAGCGTCACTTTAACATCTGTCTTCCGTTATTTGACCTGCTGCTGGGGACGCTTCGATGAGAGGCGCTCCTAACTTTAGGGCTTGGCCCGATGCGGTAGATGGACGGTGGAAGTGGGAGTTCCTGCGCTGGCTCGGCTCGATTACCGGGATCAAGACGCTCGTCGAGACCGGGACCTGCGAAGGCGTTACGCCGTTTAATTTAAAGGGCGACTTCGATCGTATCTATACGATCGAGCTTCACGACGGGCTCTTCGAGGGAGCTCAACGTTGGCTCGCTCCTTACAAGCACGTGCGGTGCTACCACGGATCGAGCCGGACGATTCTCGAACGTGTAATCGACGACGCGATTGTTGATAACGGCGTCGGCTCTTGTCCGATCCTATTTTGGTTGGACGCGCACTCCTCTGGCCCTCATACGGCTAATGACGGCGATCCGCTTTCCGACGAGCTTCGGACGATCACGAAGTATGCCGAGAACGGTTTGATCGTGATCGACGACATGATGGGGCTCGATCAGTTTCGCGGCCAGGTAAGCTCCGTCGACCTGATCGATTGGCACGTGGAGTACCGGACCGGTGAGATCGTACTTCATCGCGAGGGACGTTACGCGATCCCTCCGTTCAAGGTGTGAGATGAGCTTAATCTTCGTGGATTGTGAGGCGCCGTTCGGCGTAGGGTCGCCGAGCGTCGGTGACATGACCGAGGTTTGGTGCCGTTTCCTACCTAAGAGGCAAAATTTTCACGGGACGGACTGCTCGGAGACGTTTCATAGTTTCTCGCTTTGGTTCGCGGAGTCTTCGTGTTATCAAGCATGACCATCAACTGATGCATGACGCGCTCGATAACCTCGAAGCCTTTGAGCGCATGCTGAAGGGGGAACGATGATCGATATTACGAGGGCGATGGAGATCTCCGATTACGACTGTCAGGAGCGCCGCGATGAATTAACCTGGCTCGCTGATCAAGCTAGCCGGCGCACTCGTATCGCTGAGGTCGGCTCCTATAAGGGCGCGACGACGCGGGCGATGGCCGATAATACGGCCGGGCGCGTCGTTTGCGTCGATACGTTCCTCGGGAGCGTAGGCGAATCCGAGATGGCGAAGATACTAGCCGATCATTGGGAAGGTTGGCTTCGTGGCGAGTTTCTACGAAATACCGAGGACCTTAAGAACGTCGATCTGATCGAGATGGATTCGATCGGCGCTGCGGCGCTTCTCCGCCGCGATGGGACGAAGTTTGATATGATCTTCCTCGACGCGAGCCACGACTACGATAGCCTCGCGGCCGATCTCCGAGCGTGGTTGCCGCTCTTAACTCCGGGCGGATTGCTCTGCGGACATGATAGACAATGGGACGGTGTCGCGAAGGCGATTAATGAGCTCGTTCCGAACCATCGCGTCGGCGTCGGTGCGATCTGGTATCGGCCATGATCATCGACGCGATCATCTTTAATAACGAGCTGGATATCCTCGACGTTCGGCTTCACGAGCTCGATCCGGTAGTTGATAAATTCGTTATCGTGGAATCTCTTAAGTATCATGGGAGCAACCGAACTAAGGCGTCGAACTTTCGATGTCACCTAGATGTGTTTCGACCGTTTCTGTCGAAGATTGAGTATGTTTTGCTCGATCGCCTCGATCCCTTTCACGCTGGGCCTAATGATTCCTGGCCGCGGGAGAATTTTCACCGGAACGCGATCGTGCTAGGACTCGAATCGTATAATCTTTCGGACAATGACGTCGTGTTGATCTCAGATTGTGATGAGATTCCGAGGGCGTCGATGGTTCTCCAGTACATCGAGGAGATGCGTTATGCTCCGCGATCGTTTACTCAGGACCTATTTTATTACGACGTTAACAACTACCTCGGACCGTGGCACGGCACGGTAGGCGCTCCTTATCGTGACGTGAAAAGTTTGACTCCTCAGGGTTTAAGGAACAGACGTGACTCTTGGCCGGTGATCGCGAACGGTGGTTGGCACTTCTCGTACTTCGGCGGGCTCGATCGGATTAAGGCGAAACTGGAAAACTTTGCCCACGCGTGCGAGGATTCGGCGAGGCTCGCGCGGCATTGGCTCGAATGCGGCGAGGTCCCGATTACGGAGCTCTTAGACGGCGGTGACCTTTTCCGGCGACCTGAGACCGGTCGGAAGGAACGCCGCAGTCACGATGATCCGCGGTTACCGGCTTGGTTGCGCGAGCATATCAGCGAATTCCGGCTCTTTACCGAAGATGGTTTACGGGAGTCGCTATGTCCGAAGATTTGATCCTTTCGGTCGTGAAGGATCGCAAGTGGTCCGATATCGATTGCTACGCGATCTCGACGAGTCGCTGCGGGTTCAGAGGTCGTAAGGTAATGCTCGTCGAGAACGTCGAGCAGCTCGCGATCGATGAGCTTCGGCTACTCGGCTTCGAAGTCATCTCGTTAAAGACGACGATGTCTGGGCTTCACTTTCAGAGCTCGCGGTTCTTTATCGCGGCGAACTACTTAGGCGAGCATCGAGGTAAATTTAAGAACGTGATCTGGACCGACGCGGGCGACGTCGTCTTTCAGACCGATCCGGCGTTAGCGCTTGAGCGGATCTTAGGAAGTTTTCAGCTCGTCGCCGTTAAGGAGGGATGGGCGATCAAGAACCAGGCGATCAACGACGTTTGGATTAAGCGCCTCGGACTCTCGCCGGCGGAATATGAGTCGCTTCGAGAGGAGGAGGTCCTCTGCTCTGGAACGATCGCCGGCCGCTCCGAGGCGATGCTCTTTCTCTTCGTCCAGATCGGAGCGGTACTACAAAGACGTCCGGACGAGATGCAGGGCATCGATCAAGGCATCTTTAATCGTTTGATCCGGACGGCTCCGTTTAACTCGATCACCCGTATTCCGGAGCCGGAGGAAGGCTTCGCTACGACGCTCGGTATCTTCCTCGCTCCGAGCGACTACGGCGTTTGGACGATAGCTCCGCCGCGGCTTGATCGCGCGAGCGGCGTAGCTTTTACGCCGAACGGCGTTACGCCTTATGCGATCATGCACCAATATAATCGTAACTACGGTCTGCTCGACCCGGTAGGCGACTGGCGCGGGATCGTCGAGCGGAGGTACCGATCATGAATCCTTTCGAGCGTTACTCCCAATTGTATGATCTAACTGATCCGACCGATCCGATCGTCGCCGCTGATATCGCACGGGGCGCGCGGTGGGGATATGGGAAGACGGACGTACACGACCATCTGCCGCGGCTCCGCGAGCTCGCGCAGTATAACGTTTTGGAGATCGGCGTTCGGTTTGGCGCTTCGACCGCGGCGCTCCTGACCGGCGTCGAAGAGAAGGGCGGTCACGTCTGGTCGATCGATATCGAGCCGTGCGACTTCGCGCGGAGCCTCTTCGAAGGAAACCCACGCTGGACGTTCATCCGCGGCGATAGCAAGGAGGTCTTCGTCGACCTGCGTCATATTGATCTGCTGTTCATCGACGGCGATCACAGTTATGAGGGCGTCTTGGCCGATCTTCGCCTTTATGGTCCGCTCGCCCGGACGATCGCGCTTCACGACTATCATCGCTGGAACAGCTACGCGATCCCGCGCGCGGTCGGGACCTATCTAAAAACGGGAGCGCGGCAGAAGAAGCTCTACGTCTACCGCGAATCGAACGGGATGGCGGTGCTCTCGTGAAGGTACTCGTCGGCGTGATGGGCTGCGAGAAGAACGCCGCGAGCGGTCTTCATCGCTCGATCCGCGAGACCTGGGGCAAGGACTTCTCGGTCATCCCGACGGAAAGCGGTTTATCGATCGACGTGCTCTACTTCGTTGGTCGCGGTTATCATCCGCTCCTTGAGGACGAACCGCGGCTCGACGTGCCGGATGATAAGGATAATCTCCTCTACAAGGTCGTGGGAATTTGCCGGTGGGCGCTCGATCACGGTTACGATTCGATCTTTAAGGTTAATACTTCGAGTTACGTCAACGTTGCCGAGGTCCTGAAGACCGGGCACTGGCGCTTTGATTACGCCGGAGCCGTCGTCGGACGCCTCGGCGAGAAGTACTCGGGTACCGACGCATACGGCTTTATCCAAGGTTCGGCGTCATGGCTCTCGGCGAAGGCGGCGCGGATCGTCGTCGGTGACGCGCTCTCGTTCGCGCTTCATCATAAGGATGAGTGGATGCGTTGGAACGGTTGGATCGCGCCGTACCTTCACTCCGAGGACCTCTGGATCGCGCAGGTCTTAACGCCTTACTTATCGCAGATGAGGATCGCGACGGATCAAGGTTATGGGAACGGACCGCTTACCTGGTGGTCGCAGTCAAATTATACGAAGTGCTACAAAATGGACGAGTGGCTCCAACGTCTTCACGGCGCTCGTCCGAACGTGGAGCGGATGCGGGCGATCGACGCCGAGTATCCTAAAGGGTGGCAGACATGAGAATCCTCGTAACAGGTAGCTGCGGTTTAATCGGCGGTGAGGCGGTTGAGTACTTTGGAACGCGCGGCCACGATATCGTAGGCGTCGATAACAATATGCGCCGGCAGTTCTTTGGTCCCGAGGGAGATGTTCTTTGGAACCTCCATCGCGTCGCGCACAAGGTGCCTAGCTACGTGCATCACGAGAGTGATATCCGTGATCCTGACGGGAGCGGTACGGCCGGCAAAGGGACAGCGCTCGGTATTTATGTTTTTACTGGGAAGCCGTTCGACGCGGTGATTCATTGCGCGGCGCAGCCTTCCCACGACTTCGCTTCGCGAAACGCGAAGTTGGACTACGAGGTGAACGTCATCGGGACGCGTAACCTCCTCGAAGCGACGCGGAAACATTCACCGAATGCTGTCTTTATCTTCATGTCAACCAATAAGGTTTATGACGACGCGGTGAACTCGCTGCGCTTTGATGAGCTCGCAACGCGCTACGATTGCAGTGAATCTGGTAACTCGGATACCCATTGGGAGGGCTTCGACGAGTCGACGCCGGTTGGCGCGTCAAACGTATTTGGACAGCATAAGCTCGAGGCTGACGAGATGGTTCAGGATTATGCTCAGGTATATGATATGAAGACCGTTGTTCTTCGCGCTGGATGCCTGACCGGACCGGGTCATTCCGGCGTCGAACTTCACGGGTTTCTCTCGTATCTCTTAAAGTGCGCGATCAATCGGACGACGTATCGCATCTTCGGCTATCAAGGTAAGCAGGTTCGAGATAACATCCACTCGTACGACGTGTGCCGAGCGATGGAAGAGATCATTAAGAACCCGCGACCGGGCGAGGTTTATAACATCGGTGGTGGTCGGGAGAACTCCGTCTCGATCCTCGAGGCGATCTTCGCGATCGAATGTTTGACCGATCTTAAGATCGCGACCGAGTACGTCGATGCTCCGCGAGAAGGCGATCATCGGTGTTATATCACAGACCTATCGAAGTTCAAGTCGCATTACCCGAACTGGTCGATCACGAAGGACCTTACCGCGACTCTCGAGGAGATGGCTCAGCAGGACTATTGGGGAAAGTTTTCAGATCACGAGGATACGAAGGCGTACGACCTCGGGAAGGATTCGATCGTCGTCGATGTCGGCGGGTATCGCGGCGCGTTCTCCCAGGAGATCGTCGATCGATACAACCCGAATATCTATCTGTTCGAACCGGTGGAGGAGTTCTACGAGGCGTGTCGCTCTCGATTTAAGAACAACTCGAAGGTCGCGCTCTACAACCTCGGGCTCTCGAACGAGGATAAGTACGTCACCATCTACAAGCAAGGGCAAAATTCGAGCGCGTTTCGAGGCGCTCCGGATCAAGAGCAGCTACCGCCGGATCGGGTTTACGGGGCTCCGGTTCCTGAGGAGATAGAGCTTCGCGACGTGGTCCGGGCGCTCGAGGAGCTTCGCCTCGAGGAGATCGATCTGATGAGCCTGAACTGCGAGGGTGGGGAGTTCGAGATCATCCCGAGATTGATCGATAGCGGCGCAATCACGCGGATCAAGAACCTTCAGATCCAATTTCATCGTTTCGCGAAGGGAGCCGACGAGAATCGGGCGATTATTCGTGAAGCGCTTGCGGCGACCCACGATGAGCGATTTAATTATCCTTTTGTTTGGGAATCATTTCGAAGAAGGTAATTTATTTACCGCCAAATATAATCGATCGCGAACGAAGCACGGTGACTAAGCCGTCGAATTGCCGTCGAATTGCCGTTGGGCGACGAGGTCAGAACAACGTATAAATCAGAGACCTCATCGCCGTGATAAGCTAGGACGATATGCTTAAAACGCTGATCGCGATCAAGAGCTGCGTCGCTCACGCTTATCGTAACGAGTTGGTGAGGCGTACCTGGTTGTTAAATCGCTCGGTTGATTATCGATTCTTCGTCGGAATGAATCCGAACTACGTTACGCGTCCGGACGAGGAGATGCTTGCCGTCGAGGACGATTACGCGTCGCTGCCGTCTAAGACCCAAGCGATCGCACGTTGGGCGCTTGCGCAAAATTACGATTTTATATTTTTATGCGACAACGATACGTACACCTGCGTACCTCGGCTCCTCGCGAGCGACTTTTATCGGCACGATTACAGCGGATTCTTCGTTCGCTGCGTCTCCTGCGAGCCGGACGCGGATGATCAATGTCGGTGCGTAACGGGTGAGGGTCTGCGGCTTTACTCCTACGCTTCCGGAGGTTCTGGTTATTGGCTTAGTCGTAAGGCGATGGCTATCGTCGTCGCGGCGGACTTTATGAAGGACCCGCTCCGACCGAACTCGCCGGAACCGTCGACGCGCGGCGAGGACCTTCAGGTAGGTTGGGCGCTTGGCTCCGCCGGTATTAAGTGTCATCGAGATTTTCGTTACTCGCTTTATTGGCCCGGACCGCGGATGGATAATCAAACGATCACGTTTCACAATACGACCTCCTTTACGGACGACGAGCGCCTCCTCGTGATCGAACGCGCGTGGCGAGCCTCCGGAGGGTACTAAGATGAGACGACTTTGGCGTAGAATTAAGTTATGGCTCCGTCCAGACTATTCGGTTCGTACCATCTGTCCGTTTATCGGCGATGCGTTACGCGCCCATCGGATCGTGCTGACGATGCAACGCCACGCTCATTTGGCTAACGTCTACGAGCTTCAACGGCAGCAGACTGAGCAAGATTTTAACATCGTTAATGAAACGCGGCAGCGGATGCTTTCGATCAACCGCGGGCGTCAGACCCGTTAGTAAAAATTACGTTTTAAAGGTCGAGTACCATGAGTACCTTTTCGGCTGTGGAGCTGCTTGACCACGGTATCGGCGTCGTTGCCGTCTCGGACGGTACGAACGTCCTGGGCGTAAACTCCGATGGCTCGATTAACGTCCGCGTGCTGTCCGGCGGCGGAGGCGGCGGAAATCTGGCCGCTGGTCCGACCGGCTCCGCGGTTCCGGCGGATGCGGACTACGAAGGTGTTAACATCGGCGGTACGCTTACCGGGGTTACCGGTCTTGCGCTCGGTGCGATCACGAAGGCGCCGACGATCGCGATCGTCGATGGGAGCGGTAATCAGATTACCACGTTTGGTGGCGGTACGCAGTTTGCCGATAACGCAGCTTCTGGAGCGACACCTACCGGGACGCTCTCGATGGGCTGGGATAGCGTTAACTCGAAGGTGCGCGCGCTGAAGGTGGATGCAAGTCAAGGGCTCGAGGTCGCGCTCGAGATCGGCGGTACGGTCTATGACGCGCGCCAGATTCGTGCCCTAACCTCAGCGGACGTAGTTGATGTGGCTGATCGCGCGTCGAGGCTGGTAGGGGTCATCTACGGATCTCAGGGACAACAGCTCAAGCAGACGGCGACGAACTTTAATTTGGAGGTTGAGCTTGCGACCGGGGCGACGCTCTACGACGCTCGGCAGATTCGTACCTTGACCGCGGCTGATGTTATTACCGCGGCTCAAGGAGCTCCTGGAGCGCTTTCGACTCCGTGGTTCGTCGAGGTAACGGATGGTACCCATACGCTTCCGATGGGCGATTCGGCGCTTCGTTCGATTCACGTTACGATCGACAACGCGACGCTGACTATTGCTCAACCGGTATCGGTTACGCAGAATACCGGGTCACCCTTTACGCCATGGCTTACGAGCGATATTCACTTTCCCGGCGACGTGCCCCTCTCGGACTTTCTGGGAAACCCGATCACGACGGAGATCGGCGCGAACCTTTTAGGCTGGGACCCGACGACGAACTTCTGGCGTCGCGTTCAGATGGATTCGGTGACGTTTGCGCTTAAGGTAAGCATCGCGGCTCAGAGCTTAAACCCATTAATTGTAACAGATTCGAAGCTTCCGGCTGCCGTACTCTTATCCGACGTGCTCGCGAATCCGACGACGACCGAGATCGCTTCCGATAATCTTGGTTGGGACGCCACCAACAACGTTTGGCGTCGGATCCAGGTTGATCCCGGAACCGGAACGATGAAGGTCGATCCCGGTACGGTTACGCTTGCTCAACCGGTATCGGTTACGCAGAATATCGGATCACCTTTTACGCCGTGGCTTACGAGCGATACGCATTTCCCCGGTGACGTACCGCTTTCGGACTTCCTCGGCAACCCGATCACGACGGAGATTGGTGCGAATCTTTTAGGCTGGGAACCGATCTCGAACTTCTGGAAGCGCGTTCAGGTCGATACGAGTCAGGCGCTCCGCGTCAACATCGCTGGTGGGAAAGCGACCTACTCGGCGTCGATCATCTTTAACCCGACGGGCGGGTCGCCGCTCTCACCGATGGATATCGCGACGATCTTCGGGAGCTCGACGAAGACGATCCGCGTTACCCGCGTCGAGGTCTCGTTGATGACGACCGGAACGGCCGCGGTAGACGAGGTTCAGCTCTCGATTCGGTCGACGGCGAACACCAAGGGCGTCGGGACCGCGATACCGGCCGTGGCGCACGACCGTAACGATGCTAATCCGACGGCAACATCGATTTACTGGACGCAGCCGCCGAGCCAAGGCGTTCATCTCGCGTACGTGCGCGGCGCCTTCTTCAACGATCAATCGTCCGCGCTGCCGGGCGCGGCTACCTGGCTTTGGACCTTCGGCGATCGCGCCGGTGCGAAGGAGCTCACGTTTCGTGGGGCGACCCAGGGTTTGGCGGTCGTCGTGGGAGCGGTCGTAACCCAGTACGCGATCGTATCGTTCGAATGGACGGAAGAATAAAATCTAGTTTAGCGGTGATGTACCAGGCGTGGTTGGGTTCAGGAGGTTTTTAGTAGCGGTAGAGTAGTATCATAAAGGAGAAAAACTATGAAAGCGAAATTTTGGATAATTGGCTTAGCTTTACTTTTAGCAACGTTGTTTCCCACGATCGTAAAAGCTCAGACCACGTACTCTGATAACTTTCAGCGTGCGAACGAGAACCCGCTCAAGTCGCCCTGGGTTTGGTTCGGCGGTAACTTTCAGCTCTCGAACGACGTGATCGAGCCGCAGTACGGCGCCACGAGCGGTTACGGCGGCGCGTACATGTACTACGGTCCGAGCGCGACGGATCAATTTTCCCAGGTGACCGTTAAGGCGGTGGTGGGAAATAGCTTCGTGGGCGCTGCCGTTCGGATGACAAGCTACGGTGGCGGTAACGCTTGGTACGAGTTTCACGCTGACGGTCCGCTCGGTAGCCAAGGATACGTCATCCTAGAGAAGTACGAGCCTACCGGGGGAGTTTACCTCAACTACACGCTCGCGACCGTTAATCCGGGCGACGTACTGAAGATCACCGCGGTCGGTAACGTTCTCACCGGATACGTCAATGGCGTTCAGATCGTTCAAGCGACGGATTCTGATTTACCCTCCGGATGGTTTGGTGCGACGGCGTACGCGGGAAACCTTGCGACGGATGCCGAAATATCAGCTTGGTCCGGCGGCTCGCTCTCCAGCGCCCCGAGCGGCAGCCTGACCTTCGTGGCCGTCCCGATAAAATCCTACGCCTCCTGCAGCCCGGGGCAAGCGAGCTACGATCTCAACTTCTTTTATCTTTGCGTGGCCCAAAACTCTTGGCGTCGGACGCCCCTAGGATCATTCTAAGAGGGCACGGGGTGGCAAATAACAAAACGTTTTTTGTCACCTCGTTATCTCTTCGAGTAGGAGCATCTAAATGGCCTACGTTTACATGTGCGGCTTTGAGACGGGTAGCCTCACCGAGGCTAACGCCGCGGTCACCGGCACCGCCTCCATACAGACGGCCGTCGTCCATCCGGGCGGGGGTAACTACGCCTTGCGGTGCAACCCTACGGTGGGTAATGGGTATGTTACCTTTGTGACCCTTACGCAACTGCCTATCGATACCTTTTGTTCTCTTAGATTCTATCTCTACGTAGCCGCGTTACCGAACGTCAATATAACCATCTATAGCGGGACCAGCACCACCCTCGGTTTGTCAAATTTGCAGGGGTTGATCCTCAACGCTAATGGTACCCTCTCCGTGACGGACCACACGGGCGCCCTGTCGACGAGCGCCCTCAAGCTGTCCACCGGACAGTGGTATCAGATTTCGCTCTTTGTCAACCCGATAAACGGATCCAACGCCGTAGCCGTATACGTCGGAGGAGTCCTCTGGTCTAAGCTGACCTCCAGCGCCAACAACACGTGCATCTACGATACGGCCTCCATTGGAGCAGCGATACGGGAGACCGCCACCTGCGACATCTACATCGATGACATACTTTGGGACGACGGCACCACCGGAGGTGTTGTCATCGGTCCTGGGGCGCAGGTCATTTTACTACCGACGGCGGATAACTCTCGGGGAGCCTGGGCCGGCGGAGCGGGGGGAACCACCAATCTTTTCGCAGCGGTCAAGAACGTTCCGCCGGTAGGTCAGGCTCCTCCGGGTACCAACACTACCCAGATCAGAAACGGCAGCGCCGCCGGCAACAACAACTATATCGCTACCTTTCAAAGTTACAACGCAGCGGGTGTCCCGGTGGGCGCCTCGATCAACGCCGTTGGTACGATCATCACCGAGGGAGTTGAGGATACGACCAATACGGTTGACGGGGAAGTCTGGATAGCCAGCAACCCGACCCAAGGTCCTATCAATAATCTTATTCCCTACGGCAGCAGCGCGGGTTTAGCTCTTTCAGGGGCGGTACCTGATAATTGGTTTACGGAGGTATTTCAGGTCGCCACGAATCCCTCGGTGAATCTTTCTCAGGCTCCGACCGCTACGGTCAGAAAGACCACGGCCGTAGCTGACGTTGTCGACGTTTGCTTTTTTGGCATCTACGTTGATTTTAATACAAAAATAAATATGATTGATCAGATGCCGGTTTTCTTTCAAGGATAACATCGCGCAACCAGCGTCAAGGAGAGAGGTATATGACCAACGTAACGATCGAAAGCCTCTTCAGTACGATCGGCCGTCTTCACATCCAGGTCGAGAGTCTGATGGGTCATAACGAACAGCTGAGAAAGGAGAACGAGCAGCTTCGCAAGAAGCTGCCGGTCGAACCGTCGATATCGCCCGTTAGCGAATTGGATAAGACGGATGCGTCGGTTAATCGCGATCGCGACCTGTCATAAGTTTCGCGCGCGGGCGGACCTACTCCGTCATACCTGGGTTCCGGACGTTGGCGATCGAGCGGACGTCCGGTTCTTCTTCGGGAAAAGCTCGTTAGGCGTCGACGGGAAGCTCTGGGACGAGGAGGTCGAGCTCGACGTTCCGGACGATTACGAGCACTTTCGGTATAAGATTCAAGCGATCTTCCGATGGTCGATCGAGCAGGGATACGACTTTACCTTTAAGACCGACGATGACGTTTACGTAATCCCGGAGCGCCTCTTCGAGCAATTCGTCGGTAACGACTACGTTGGCCGCGTCCGCGGTCCCAGTCAGGAGAACGTCGCTCCGCGAATATACGGCGTGAGCGAGTCTTCGTTTTGTAGCGGCTTCGGTTACTGGCTTAGTAACCGCGCGGCGCGGATCGTCGCGAACGCGCCGGATAACGGCGACTGGGCCGAGGATCGCTTCGCGGGTCAGGCTCTTTTTCGAGCCGGGATCAACCCGTACTTTAACCGAGGCTATCTCCTTTGGCCGCCGCTTTCCGGACACTTCTGTTCTCGACCGAATAAGGAGTGCGGCGCGTGCTGGGCGCAGTACCGAACGGCGTCGGTGATTTGCCCGTACGCGCGGCCGGACGCGATCGCGATCCTTCATCGATACTATAAGGACTCCGGGTTCATACCTACATGGCTCAGTTAGCACAAGATCGCGCGTTTTTTCTCGATGTTTTAACGATCGCGATACTCATCGTTATTATCGGAGTACTTCTATGCGCGTAACCGCGGTCATGCCGACGCGCGCATCGCGTCAACCTTTCTGGGTCTCGGCGATTCGTTGTTTTTTGAACCAAACGTACCAGGATAGTGAGCTGCTGATCCTGAACGAATCCGATGAGCCGATGCCGTTGCCGGTTTACGGCCGACCGGATCGTATCCGTTACGTACGAATACCTAATATCAATATGCCCACGGGAGCGAAGCGCAACTTGATCAACTCGATGGTAACGAGCGAGCTGATCGTTCATTTCGACGACGACGACTGGTATCATCCGGCGCGGATCGCGACGCAGGTCGGCTTTCTCGACGATACCCGCCAACAGGTAGTCGGTTGGCACGATCTCCTGTACTATCGCACGACGGATCGCTCGCTGTGGTGCTACTACTATCAGGGAGCTCGTCCCTATGCGACCGGCGTTTCGCTGATGTACCGGCGCTCGTGGTGGGAAAAGCATCCGTTTCCGAACGATCGTAAGGTCGCCGAGGATACGGCTTTTTGGCTTACCGCTTCTGGAGCCGGCGTGATGGCATCGACCGGTAAGGAGCTCGGCTTCGGCAACATACGCTTTATCGTCGCGCGAGCTCACGACGGTAATACCTTTTCCGTACCGTTTAACGCCGGGCAGCCTTGGGTTCCAGCTACCCGCGAGATGTTTCCGGCGGAGTTCTTAGCCGAGGAGGGTTTATGAAGCTCAGGTTAACGGTCGTTAAAATGGGCGGTGGTTATAAGAAGATCATCTTCGGCTTTACCCGTGATCCGGAAACCGACGTAATGATGCCCGACGCGGTAATCGGGAAGGACGACGAGGAGCTCGTGGCGCGGCTCCAGACCCGCCTGCCAGCTTACAAGAATCAATTACGGAGGACGTTATGATGATCGATAGTTACGTAAAGTTTGTTAAGGCGCACGAGAAGATGATGGCGATCTTCGCCGTTGTCGTGATCTTTTACCTCGGGATCGTTAAGTTCGAGGGCATGTGGGCGAAGCACGAGGAGAACCTAACGAACGCCGACAAGCAGCAGCTCCAGGTCCTGGTCGCGGATCAAACCGCCTCGGCGAAGTCGAACGCCGCGATCGCCGCCGAATATAAGATCGTGGCTGACCAGGCGAACGCGACGATCGCTCAGCTGGAGGCGGCGATCGCTCAGAACGCTAAAGCGACCCAAGCTCAGATGGCGAAGGACGCGACGCTCGCGCCGTCGGACCTCGCGATCCGTTGGATTACCTTAGCTCAGCTACCGATAGACTCGATTAAGGTCTCCGGCGACCTATTAATGATTACGGAGCCAGCGGCGCTTAAAACGACCCAGGTGCTCGAAGAGTTTGGCGAGGCGACGAAGAACGTCGCGGCGCTTTCTACCGAGAGGACCTCCTTGATGAACGAGCTTGGTAAGGCGAACGAGCGGATCGACGGTCTGAACCAAGAGGTCGGTAAGGATCAAGCCGTAATCGCTCAAGCCGATAAGACCTGCCAGCAGGAGATCAAGACCGTGAAGGACGAGGCGGCGAAGGGTAAGATGAAGGCGGCGGTGATCGGCGGCGTCGTGGCGTTGATCCTAAAGGCGGTTCTTACCGCGGCGAAGTTTTAGGAGGGTATTTATGAAGATCGGACTTTTTCAGCGTGCCATAGCGTACTGTCAGGGACGACATACGCTCTTTTGCGTCTCGTTCTTCGTTTCGGGAACGGCTTTACAAATCGTTCACCGTCTCGACGGGACCTATATCTCGTTTATGACGGTCCTGCTCGGGTT
>Ga0187846_10000442_pt1 | contig 24328 bp, 22 predicted proteins | sample TC_taG_FD_161473 | JGI IMG/M metagenome (GOLD analysis project Ga0187846, IMG submission 161473) | Biofilm microbial communities from the roof of an iron ore cave, State of Minas Gerais, Brazil - TC_06 Biofilm (v2) | ecosystem: Environmental > Terrestrial > Deep subsurface > Cave > Wall biofilm... | reverse complement strand
CGGAAGTGTGGGCACCGGTGTAGTTTGTACTGGAGGAGGCGTGGGCTGCGTATTATTGAAAGGCAAATTAACAGATCCCGTACCAGCAAGTGTTGTTCCAATTATTTCGAGGTCCTTATTTTCAGGAGATAGTTGTACAAGAATTGATCTTGTTGCAGGGGTTTTTTGTTCTATGAACGAGGAAGAAAATGTTCCATCAACAAGTATAATGAAATTTCCATCAGTTCCATCTTTGTTCTTGTCATCAAGTAGTTCTCTTGGAATTGTTACCTGTAAAGTGGCCACAGGACTAGATACTTGCAAAGAAAAGTCTATTCCCTGATCACTTGTGTTTGGCTGGGCACCAAGGACTTTGACATCTTTTGCATCATAGTTAATTTGATATGGTTTGTCTGTTGTGACAGTTATACTCCCTAGAGTGGCAAAAGAAGGCGCAAAAGATAAGATTAACAAAGAAAATATCGGCAAAATTAACTTGAAACGTGTCAATTCTATATTACGCCGCGAAGAATCATTATTATCTTTTCTGCTATAACATTTGCAGCTAAAGCCTGAGCTTCCCTAGTCTGTGCACCTATGTGAGGAGTACAAATTACGTTCGGAAGTGTTGCAAGTTTGTTTCCTGTGGCGGGTTCTTTTTCAAACACATCCAATGCCGCTCCTGCAATCTTGCCTTCCTTAAGGGCCGCATATAGAGCGCCTTCATCAATTATTTCCCCCCTTGAAGTATTGATAATATATGCAGTTTTTTTCATCTTTGCAATTCTTTCTGAATTTACTAGATGATGTGTACTTTCTGTAAATGGCACATGAAATGATACATAATCTGCGCTTGATAGCAAAGTTTCAAGATCTGTTTTGATCAGGCTGACTTCCCGTGAAAAATCTTCAGGTATTGGAATAACATCATAGCCGAGTATATTCATGTTAAGAGCTCTTGCATGTTTAGCAAGTTTTTTTCCTATATTACCCAATCCTACTATACCAAGATATTTTCCTGATAATTCAGTTCCTATCAATTCTTTTTTAAGCCATTTACCATTACGCAACTCTCTATCAGCTTTCGGTATTTCGCGTGCAAGTGATAACATCAAACCTAACACAAGTTCGGCTACTGCATTCATTGCACCTTCAGCTGCGTTTATAACTCGAATTCCTTTTGTCTGTGCTGCCTCAACGTCAATATTGTCCAGTCCCACACCAACTCGTGCAATTATCTTACATTTGTTTGCTTTATTGATCATCTCTTTTGTAAGTTTGGTACGACTTCTCACTATGACAATCTCAAAATTTCCGATCTTTTCATTTATCTGATCTGTAGTGATTTCTGGTTCGTAAGAAATTCTTAAGCCATTTTTTTGCAGAATATTATTTAGAATTGGATCAACAGCATCACAGATTAGGACTGATTGGTTCATTGACATGCAAGAAAACCATTATGCACAGAATATAATCATTGTGTGAATTTAAAATAAAAAAGGAAAAATGATGGAATTATTGCATTCCAAGTTGTTTAGCATGGTCATTAGTACACAGACAGTGAACGAATGTATTCTGGTGAATGCTTGTGTTGGACACAGCTGAATCAGGTGGAACTGCATCTGAGGGATTCGCTGCTGTAGCATTTTGAGCTAGAAACACCGAAGCCGCTCCACTGAAGATTGCTGCATAGTCATGGTTGACTGCTACGTATGCTCCTGGTTCATAAAACACTGTATCAATGATGGCATCTTGCGAACCACCAATGTTCCATGTTTGAGATCCTTGAGCTTGCACCATGTTTGCTTGTGTGACTCTGTCTAGCACTCCACCTACAATGTGGAAGAATACTGGCATATTTCCTTGGTTTAAGACAAATAGTCTTATGTGTTGACCGACTGGCACAATGATTGGCGCAGCCTCATATTGACCACCTTTGCCCTTCCAAGGATGTAGAATTACAGGATCATAACCAAGTGCCATGCCGTTAACCACGGTTTGGGTTGTATTGTGTAGAAACATATACTGTTGGTTGTATGATCCGTCACTGTTCAAGTACAACTGGTTGTACTGCAAAGTAAATTCATACGCTGCAGGATCAAAGAATTGTCTGTTAAGTACCACTTGACCGTTTTGGGTCATTGTCTTCACGACCATCAGTTTATGATAACCGTTCAATGGGTCAACTATTGTCATGCCGTACATGCCGGAAAGAACATGTTGATCCATTCCCAAGACGCCGACTCCTTCACAGTGGTATTTGAATGCTCCTGGAGTTTCTGCAATGTATGCGTATTCATTTGTCTTGCCTGGCATTACTGGCCCAAAGTTTGGAACTGCAGAAATCTGCGAGGCATGCATATCAAGACTATGCCCAGTTGTTTCAGTCGATGGAACAATTAGTGTAACGTCAATGACATCTCCTTGAGTTACTCTCATTGTTGGTCCTGGAACTGTACCGTTAAAGGTCATAGCGTGGTATGTTCCTCCTCCCATGATTGGCAGATCAACGCTTTGCGCTACCAGTGTGATATAGTGCACAGTACGACCGTTTGCTTGTTCTGTTGCAACTTGATCAAGAGGGATTGCAGTTGCACCAGGAAATCCGAAAACCAAGCCACCTACAGATGTGACATCTTTTGCAGTATTTGCAATCGATGCAGCACCCACAGTTGGGTTTGAAACAGTCTGTGCGCTACCAGTTACTTGAGTGTTTGAATACATGCTAACGAACAAAACACCTGCCACTGCTACGACCGCAGCCAGGGACAGTATGCTGTATCGTTTATTCATCGAATCGTATCTTTTGATTAAACTATATTAATCTATTGGGTAAGATCGAGAAAATCGATAAAACTTGTCTAAATTTCTCGTAGATTTTTACAATTTTTGAAAAGCGAATGAATATTAGGAAAATTAATTCTAGCTGTCGTGTGAAGTTTCGAATTGACAAAGATTCTTTAGGTGGAGTGAAAATTCCTGTAAATGCTTATTATGGTCCTTTTACAGCCAGAGCAATAAAGCAATATCATGTAACAGGTCAAAGAAGTCATCTGAATCTCATCATGGCATTTGTCATGATAAAAAGATCTGCTGCAATTGCAAACATGAAGACCAGTGCAATTGACAAAAAGCGTGGGAATGCAATTGTAAAATCCTGTGATGAGATTCTGTCTGGCAAGTTTCTTGATCAATTTGTAGTAGAAGCAATAAACTCTGGAGCGGGCACAGCGTTTAACATGAATACAAACGAAGTGATTGCAAACGTAGCTCTCGAAATCCTAGGAGAAAAAAAAGGAACCTATGAAATAATTAATCCAAATGATCAGGTAAACATGTCGCAGTCAAGCAATGATACATTCCCAACAGCAATGCATCTTTCTATCTTATTTAACTTAAAACGTGTTATCCCAGCTCTTGATGAATTGGTAAAAAGTCTGATAAAAAAAGCAAAAGAATTTTCAAGTTTTCAAAAAATAGGAAGAACGCATCTTATGGATGCACTTCCAGTAACACTCGGTGGAGAATTTGCAGCTTATGCAACAGCAATAGCAAAGGCTAGAGACGCCATAGTTACAGCAAGAAAAGAACTAGAATCTGTAGCACTAGGCGGTACTGCCGTTGGTACAGGTGCAAATACTCCAAGAGGTTACAGAAATATTGCAATATCAGAGCTTGCAAAGATTTCAAAGATTCCTCTAAAACCACAACAAGATATGCAATATGCTTTACAGAGCAGATTTGCTGTAGCAAACATGTCTTCAACAATTAGAAATTTAGCCATAGAGCTTGGAAGAATATCAAATGATATCAGATTAATGGCCTCAGGTCCTGTCGCGGGTTTATCAGAGTTAGGAATACCAGTGATTCATGCTGGTTCTTCTATAATGCCAGGTAAAGTGAATCCATCACTTGCAGAATGTATGAACATGATCTGTTTTGATATAATGGGAAAAGATTCTACAGTTGCACTAGCTGCGCAAGCTGGTCAACTTGAGCTAAATGTGATGCTTCCTGTAATGGTAAAAGCTGTTCTGGATTCAACAGATATGCTAGCCAATTTTCTTTCTATATTTTCCCATAATCTTATCGATGGTGTATCTGCTAACAAACAAAAACTTAGGCAATACGTTGAAAATAGTCCTGTTATCGTAACATTGCTTTCGCCTAGGCTTGGCTATCAGACATCCACAGAACTGTATAGAGAATCTCTAAAAACTGGTATGACAATAAGACAGCTTGTCATATCAAAAGGACTGATGAACGAAAAGGAAGTAAGTTCACTTCTAGGATAAATATGGCAAAAATTTGGGTTGAAGCTTACGGTTGTTCAGCAAGCTTTGCAGACTCTGAAATGATCTCAGGTTTGATTACGAATGGAGGTCACACTCTAGCTTCTAGTTCAAGTGATTCTGACTTAAATCTCATCGTTACTTGCTCTGTCAAGGATGCAACAGCAAACAAAATGATACACCGGATAAAAAAATTAAAATCGAAACCCCTTGTTGTGGCAGGTTGTTTGCCAAAAGCAGAAAGGTATACGGTTGAGAAATTTACTCCAGATGCAAGTCTCCTTGGGCCAAATTCTTTGGGAAAAGCTCTTGAGGTTATTGAAGCCACTCTAAATGGAATAAAACTAATCCAACTTGCTGACTCTGACATAACCAAGGTAGGTTTACCGAAAGTTAGACTAAATTCAGCTATAGGCATAGTAGAGATAGCAAGTGGCTGTATGAGTGAGTGTACATTCTGCCAAACTAAGTTATCCAAAGGTGATTTGCACAGCTATAGAATAGGAGACATTGTTCGTCAAGCAAAGCAGGAACTGGCTGAGGGATGCCAAGAAATTTGGCTTACATCTACAGACAATGGATGTTACGGCTTGGATATAGGAACAGACCTTCCAAACCTGATAAGTAAAGTGTGCGAGATAGAATCTGATTTTATGATAAGAATAGGCATGATGAATCCAATGTATATGCCAAGGATTCGCGAGGGTCTTTTGAAAGCATTTGAAAACCCTAAAGTCTTCAAATTTCTCCACATTCCAGTCCAAAGTGGAAGCGATCAGGTTCTAAAAAGTATGAAACGTGGCCACACTGCTCAAGTCTTTAAGGATTCAAACGTGTCTTTTAGGGAAAAGTTTGAGAAATTTACTATTTCTACCGATATAATAGTGGGGTTTCCAACAGAAACCGAGAAAGATTTTGGACAAACCGTTGATCTCATCAAAGAAACACGACCTGATATCATTAACCTCTCAAGATATAGCCCAAGGCCAGGCACAAAAGCTGCTATAATGAGTCAGATTGACATAGTAGAGGTAAAACAGAGGAGTAAAAACATCTTTGATTTGGCAAAAAAGATTGCATATGAAAGAAACTGTGAGTGGATTGGCTGGCGAGGATACGTACTATTTGATGAAATGTCAGAAGGAAAAACAAAGGGAAGAAATTTTGCCTACAAGCCGGTTATGGTTGAAGATGAAGTAAAAATCGGACAAAAACTCAAAGTTGAGATTACCAAAGTATCGCAACATGGACTTTATGGCAAAGTCTTGAGCTAAAATTTTTAGATCGAAGTTTGGATCAAAACTAATCAACAAAGTTTTTTAACCATTTTGGCAAGCAAATAGGAGCCATGGAATTTGTGACCGAGGAACCCATACTTGTAGTGGGTTTGGGTGGAGCAGCGTGCAAACTTGCAATAAACGCCAAAGATAAACTGGGTGCAGACTGCCTTTTGATCAGTCATGATCCAAAAGATCTAAATGCAGATTGTTCTAAAATTTTAGTAAATACAAGTCCGATCTTAAATCCCTCCTCATATCTTATCCGGGGCGTTTCATTTGGTGCACTTGAAAGTGTAAAGGAAAAGCTGGCAAAGTATCCTACTTTAGTAATAATAGCAAATTTAGCTGGAAAGTCTGGGGCGGCCTTGGCTCCAATTATTTCACAAGTTGGCAAAGACCTTGGAAAAAACGTACTCTCATTTGGTATAATGCCATTCAAATTCGAAAAAGATAAGATATTCTTTTCCGGAGTATCGCTCGAAAGATTAAAGGCAAATTCCGATTGCACCGTCATAGTGGATAATGATGCTCTGCTTGAGAGCAATCCTGATCTTTCACCAGATTCCTGCCACGCAATAACGAACACTGCTCTTCTTGAGATTCTGTCTTCATTAAAAAATTCTCATTTTCCCTTGAAGACAAACATACTATCTACAAGTAAAGACGTGTCAGATATACAAACTTCGCTTAGAGATGCTATCAAGATGCTATACGAAGACGCACCTCCTAATAGTGTTAAGAGTGCGATGCTGTATGTAATGGGTGGAAATAAGATATCGGTGGGGGCTTTGAATTCAATGGTAAATACTATAAGTGGAATTTTTAATGATGATAGTACTCGTGTAAGTCTTTCAGTAGTCGCTGGAGAAACATCAAAGGTCGTCATGTTGACATCAATAGATGGAGAAACAAGATTTGACAAGTATGATCCTTTAGGCCTTATCCCAAAACAAAATACGTTGGACTGGGATGAACCTGACCGTAGCATAAAATTGGATTTAGATCTACGTCAACTAGAATAAACTTAGTATTACTTAGTTTTTTTGGGATTTTGATCCCTTAGTTTTTTTCTCTTCTTTCTTTGGTTTCTCTTCTACTTTCTTTGGTTTCTCTTCTACTTTCTTTTCTTCTTTTTTCTCTTCTTTCTTTGGTTTCTCTTCTACTTTCTTTTCTTCTTTTTTCTCTTCTTTCTTTGGTTTCTCTTCTACTTTCTTTTCTTCTTTAGTTTTTGGAGATTCTTCTTGATATTTTGAGATTAGAATATTACCATCATCATCTTTCATTAATTTAACACGTATTTTTCTTGGTGGATGCCGTATGCCTCTAGCCCAAACTAATTGGTTTACCTCTTCCTCTATCTTGACAGTTTCAGATTTCATGTGCCTCGTAGCAAACTCTCTAATCATATTGATTGCCCTCTTGGCCCTCTGGTTACTTGGAGAAAGTAGGACCTTTCCTAGGTTTATTGTGTAAACTCTTTCAGATGTTTCTTCAGACAACTATCCTACCTTCACATCGGTTTTCCGCCACTGTCTTCTCTTGGGGTTTGTTCTCACTCTTCTTTTTGTTCTAACTATGACCCACGCCGGAACAGCAGAGCTCTGTTTTACCTTTTTCATCAACCTGTTCTTTCTTGGCGTAGATTTGTGAGCGGCCATGAAAATTTGAGCGTCTGGACCTCTTTTTAAATGAATCTCACACATAATGGAAGACACTGTTCAATCTTAGAATCATTTACGGATTTTCTGGTTCTGTCAAATCAGCTGTGGATCACTAGTAATATTACGAACAAGAAAATATGAAATCGACTATTAATTTACCAGAGCCACATGTCTAGAAAACAATCGCAAAGCTAACAGTCTCTAATGGAAACATCAAAACAAAAGGCATGTTTATTCATAATTGCCTATTTTCTTGCAAGATGTTCATTATCTGCTTTAGCATTCTTGCCGAAGCTCCCCAGATCAAATAGTTTTGATATCTAAAAACATACATCTCTTGAATTGATTTGTGAGAGGGATCTTGATCATCTTCAAATGTTTTAAAAAGTTTAATCATCGGAATGTGCAAAATTGCCTCTATCTCTGAATTTGGAGTTAGCTTCGGTATTTTATCTAAAACAGAAATAAATGGAATTATTGTAAAACCGGAATTCAGAGTTGTTACGGGTCTGAGCTGGCAAATGACTTGTTCTCGTTTTATGTCAAGATCAATTTCTTCTCTAGTTTCTCGCAGAGCTGTTGTTAATAGATCATGATCATTTACTTTCCACATACCGCCGGGAAATGAGATCTCTCCTCCGTGATGATTCATTGTCTTTGGACGCTCTGTCATAATGATGGTGGGTTCCTTCCCATAGATTACAATCAATACCGCAGCCAGTTTTTTTTTGGTATCTTGATTTGTTTGAGGAGTAATCTTTGTAGTGAATATATTTTTGAGGACTCCTATTTCATCCAAGATATTATTGAGCTTCGTTTAATCAACTTAATTTCTTTTGCTTTAATTATCAATTGCCACAGTTAATCCTCTTCAAAGGTTATAATCAAGTACACTTGAACATCCCCTATGACAATCACCTATGAGCTAAATCCTCCAAAAGTCATTCAGGATACCGTCCTTTCTCATAATGAGTTGATAGATTCCATAGAAAAATTAAGAAAAAGAGTGTCAAACATTAGAAAAGTCTGTAATAGTGTTCATATCACAGATTCTGTCCTTGGCATACCTAGGATTTCGCCTATTACCGTTGGTACGCTTATTCGAAATTCTAACAATAAAATGAAAATTTCTGCTAGTGTTCGTGTAAGGGACAGAAACCTTACTGCAATTACCCAGACAATATGTGATGCAATATTGATTGATCTAAACGGCGTTCTAATCCTAAAGGGTGATCCTCCAATAGCAGGACCAAAAGATTCCAAACTTGTCCCCAGTGAAGTTGTAAACCAGTTTAATGAGCAGGGTTTTGGAAAAAAAATAGATCTTTTTCTTTCGTTGCCCAGCGATCCAAATTTTGAAAAAATTCATAAAAAAATTGAAGCACAACCAAGAGGTTTTGTGACTCAGGTTATAAGTTCGATTGAACAAGTGACAAAGATAGTGGACAAGTTAAAACCACAGGGATTCAAGATAATTCCCTGCATATTATTGTCTTCCGAAAATAATTCAAAATCGGCGATGATGTTGAATCTTGATTGGTCTAATTACAAGGATGATGTTGTTGGTTTCATTAAGAATATCCACAAAGTCGCAGGCAATGTGCTTATCAGTTCCCCGAATGATTATAAGTGGGCTGTAGAAGTACTAAAGAAGCTAATTTGATTTCATCATATACCGTTGGAATTTATCCTCGCTCAGAGGAACTTATAGAAGCTACTCGTCAAAATGCAAAGAATCTGTCTTCATTGTATCTGAAAGGAAAAAAAGAATTCATTGCGGTTCAGAAAAAAGCAAATCTGGGCTATGTTTGTGATCCGCTCTTGGATTGGGATGACATATACAGACCTTTTTCTAAGTTGAAATCAGTAAGGATTGAAGCGTTGAATAGGGTATATGAGACCAATACCTTTTACAGAAAATTATCTTTTGATGGCGACCTTAATGACGCAGGAAATATTATAAAATCAAACATAGCATTATCTCTCTTACCAAAAAACAGGACTGTCTGTATCACAGAACCATATACTTTTGCTGATGTACACCTTAGTACTAAATATAAGAAAAAAGAAGATTTCACAATAGCAATATCAAAAATGCTTCGAAAAGAGATAGATGCGTTAGTAAAGGTTGGTTTTGGTTTGATTCAACTTCTTGGTCCATCTATTGCATATAGCAAGGCCGTGGATTTTGGTTTGATAAAAGACGCACTGACTGTAATCACAAAGGGTCTCAATGCAAAAACAATTCTTCATCTTTACTTTGGTGATGTTTCAGGCAAAATAGAGAATCTTTTGGGTCTTCCTGTTTCTGGTTTAGGATTTGATACCGAAACCACTTCTTTATCTTCAATTAGGAAACACAGTTTTTCTGGTAGATCGCTTGCAGTAGGAATGATAAATTCATATAATACCAAGATGGAGGACAAGCAAGAATCCATTTCAAAATTGAATGATCTCATATCAAACACTAAACCTAACGAAACATTTGTTACCACAAACTTTGATCTACAATTTTTGCCAAAGAATTTTGCAGTTAAGAAGATATTAAGACTTGGAGAGATTGCAAGAGGAGTAAAAAATGCATAAATTTTTTCCAACACAAGAGATTGGTAGCCTAAAAAAACCTGCATGGCTTTTGAATGTGGTAAAGAATTCAGAAATATCAAAGGATGACAAAGCTAAAGCCAGAAATGATGCTGCGTTATTAAACATCAAAACATTAGAAGATCTCGGTCTTGACATAATTTATGACGGGGAAGTAAGAAGAGTTGAGATGTATGAAGAACCTGTTAGATATATCAATGGATTTGAATTTGCGGGTAGAGTAAGATCGTGGGACAACAAATACTACAATAAAGCAAGGGTTACTGGACAAATCGCTTTCAAAGAAAACTTTCATGCAGAAGAATTCAAATTTGCAAAGGAACATGCTAAGCGCGATCTCAAAGTACCCGTTACGGGAGCTTATACATTAGCTGATTGGTCATATAATGAACATTACCAATCAAAGGAAGATCTTGTAATGGCTTTAGCAAGAAAGGTAATCAGACCTCTTGTACAAGATTTGGTAAAAAAGGGCGCGGAAATTATTCAGATAGATGAACCCGCTGCTACAACTCATCCGTCGGAGATGGACATCTTCCGTGAATCGGTAAATGAATCTGTAAAGGGAATAAATGCAAAGTTTGTGGTCCACGCATGCTTTTCTGGGAATGACTACGAGTCACTAGCACCACAAATGCCTGAAATAAAGGCACAACAATATACTCTTGAGTTTGCAAACCGTGATACATGGGATTTGGGCTTGAGTGATAAAGAGCGAAATGGGTATCACGTATTGAAACTATTCAAAGAGTATGGATTCGAGGGTGAAATTGGAATCGGAGTCACAGATGTTCATGTAGATAAAATTGAGACACCAAAGCTTATTCGAGACAGGATACTTTATTCCGCAAAGACTCTTGGAGATCCTTCTAAAATCTATGTGAATCCGGATTGTGGTCTCAGGACAAGATCTAGGGGCGTAGCGTTTGAGAAGATCAAAGCAATGGTAGAAGGAGCAAAACTTGCTAGAGACACCTTGGTCAATTAAAATTTGTTTTTCTTGTAATCATTGATGAGGATCTAATCCCCATTTTTTTCTCACTCTCTCTTCTAGTTTATGTAGTAAAAACCGATCAACTAACAACCCTATTGCGAAAATAGTAATCATGCTTGCAATTACCTGTCCCATATCAAGAAATTCACGGCCAACAGACAAAATGTGACCCAGTCCCACTATGGACATCAATATTTCTGCACCTATTATCGCATGCCATGCAAATGACCATGCTTGTCTTATTCCCATAATCAAAGAAGGTGTGGCAGCCGGTATAGTGACGTATCTAAAAGAAGAAAATCCTTTTGCACCCATGTTTCGTGCAGCATTAATGTAGAGTGGAGGTATGTTTCTGATGCTACTATAAGTTGAAATCATTATTGAAAAGATTGAACTCATGATCACTACGAACAAAATTCCAAATTCGTTGAATCCAATGAAAAGAATTGAGAAAGGAACCCACGCTATACTTGGAAATGATAGAAGGCCAGCAGAAATTGAATTCAATGCCTTTCCAAAGCTTCTGAATTTTATCATTGCAATACCGATAATCGTACCCAGAAAGGCAGAAATAGAAAATGCTGCCACGAGTCTGCCTAAAGTAATACCGATATTGTAGAATATCGAATAGTTTGACCCTAGTTTAACAAAAGATTGTGCAACCATTATGGGTGAGGGTAATGATATAGTAGGCCATATGCCTATCATGAATACAATTTGCCAAATGCCAATGAATATTGCCAGAAATAATGTAATGTTGGCTGCGTCACCAAGATTATTATGTAAATTTCCTTTCTTTGAAGTTGTTCCAGTCATTGATATTCATCTTTGATTCGTGCTTTTACCTCAGTCTTTAATTCATTAAGAATCTCGTGATAATATTTTTGAAGATTCTCATCTTCCGTAAGTCTTGGCCTACGATAATCTATTATGATTTCTTTTTTTATTTTGGAAGGACGGTTTTTGAATACAATTACACGATTTCCAAGAATCACGGATTCGGAAATGTTATGTGTAACAAATATGATAGTCTTTTTTGTTCTTTCCCATATCAATTGTAATTCCACCAATAACAAATCTCTTGTTTGTGAATCTAACGCTGCAAATGGTTCATCCATCAAGAGAACTTCGGGATCCATTGCAAGGGCTCGAGCAATTGCGACCCTTTGTTTCATACCCATAGAAAGTTGATGAGTGTAAGAATCAGCAAACTTGCTAAGCTGCATTATGTCCAAATATCGTTGTGATATTTGACTTCGTTCATCTTTCGGAATTCCTGCCATCTTTAATCCAAATTCTACATTATCCACTACTTTTAGCCACGGAAAGAGTGCTCCTTCTTGAAAAACCATGGTTCTATCTGGGCCAGGGTTTGAGATTGGTTTCCCATTAAGTAGAATTTCACCGGAATCAGGAGTTTCTAGTCCAGCAACAATGTTTAGAAAGGTTGATTTACCACAGCCAGAGGGACCAACTATACATACAAAATCTCCTTCTTCTACATTTAAATTAATTCCATCAAGTGCAAGAACGGAATTTCCGTTGTGGTCAAATTGTTTTACAATGTTTCTTGCCTGTAATTTAGTCATAAGCTATACTCACCTGTGTATATCTAACCATAGTTGATACTAGAATATTCATTGCCCTGTGGACTATCATATAACAGCGTTATAATTTAGCCATTAAATAGTGATCGAATTTTAGCTCAGACTAATTTCATTTTTGTAAGTTCATGAGAGAAAAAATTTCTTAATTTACTAGTAAAATAAAATCTGAAAAAATAAAGCAAAAAAGATAAATGAGAAAATCTGGGCACAGAAGACCTTAATGAAAGGAAAAGCAGTTCTCGCTTTCTCTGGGGGATTAGATACATCTGTAGTTGTGAAATATCTTCAAGAGAAACACAATCTTGATGTAATAACGGTCACAGTGGATGTTGGACAAGATGACGATAAAAAGAAAATTTCCGAGAAGGCCAAGAGGCTAGGAGTCCTAAAACATTACAATTTAGATGCACGTGATGAATTTGTCAATAACTTCATCTTTCCTTCTATTAAAGCAAATGCACTGTATCAGAAAAAATATTGTCTTGCAACTGCTCTGGCGCGACCGTTGATAGCTCAAAAGGTAGTTGACATTGCCAAAAAAGAAAATGCAAAAGCATTGGCTCACGGATGCACTGGGAAAGGAAACGATCAAGTTAGATTTGATGTCACCATGCGGTCAGGTTCTACGCTTCCGATCATTGCACCAATTCGAGATCTAAATTTGACACGTGACGTAGAGTTGAAATTTGCAAAAAAGCACGGTATAGAAATAGGTGTTGAGGCAAAGAGATTTAGTATAGACCAGAATTTATGGGGAAGGGCTATAGAGGGAGGCGAATTAGAAAATGCTTACAACGAACCACCAGAGGATGCATTCATCTGGGTGATGACGAGGGGTTTGCCTGACAAGCCACAATACTTGGAGATTAAATTTGAAGAAGGAGTTCCAATGGCAGTGGATGGCAAGAACCTAAAGCCCATTGAATTAATAGAATATATCAACAAAAAAGCAGGTTCTTGCGGCATAGGTGTAGTAGATCACATAGAAGACAGGGTCGTAGGAATAAAATCACGTGAGGTGTATGAAACTCCTGCAGCTACGTGTATAATTGAGGCCCATACTGATCTAGAAAAAATGGTTCTGACAAAGCATGAACTCAAGTTTAAAGCCCTAGTCGATTCAGAATGGGCTTGGTTAGTCTACTCTGGATTATGGCAAGATCCCTTGAGGTTAGATTTAGATATGTTTATCAGTGCTACTCAAAAGAAAGTTAACGGAACTGTAAAGCTGAAAATGTTCAAAGGAAGTCTACGCGTTGTTGGAAGAAAATCCGATTACTCCCTGTACAACCAAGATTTGGCAACATACGGCCCTGGTTCAACTTTTGATCAAACTTTGGCAAAAGGATTTGTTGAGTTATGGGGACTTCAATCTACAGAAGCTAATAAATTACTAAAAAAGAGGTGAAAAAACAAATAATGAATTGTCCAGATTGTGATGCGCAACTAAAAATCCCTGATGATGCTAATGTGGGAGAAATTGTATCATGCCCTGACTGTGGATCAGATTTCGAGATTGCTTCAAAAAATGGGGCTACATGTCAGTTAAAGCATGCTGAAAAAGTCGGCGAAGATTGGGGAGAATAAATGTCAAAGATCCGTATTGTGTATGATAGAGTAAGGGCAGAGGAAAAAATGCTTGAAGAAAAGGCAATTGAGCTAGGTCACAATACCAAAATGGTAGATGCAAAAATGATTCAAATCAGCACAGAAAGTAAAAAAACCAATTTTGATTTTGGAGATGTAGTGTTGGAAAGATGTGTAAGCTATTTTCGTGGGCTACACTTTACAGCGTGTTTAGAATTTCTAAATATTCCTGTCATAAATAGTTACCACGTATCTAGCAACTGTGGAAACAAAATGATAACATCAATCCTGTTAAAAAAAAATAATGTCCCCACTCCAAAGACTTTTTTTTTATTTTCATCAGAGGCTGCGCTTGAAAATCTAGAAAAGATTGGTTATCCTCTAGTCATAAAACCAGTAGTTGGGAGCTGGGGAAGGGGTGTCTTTCCTCTTAAGGATCGAGAGACAGCAGATGCAATAATAGAAGCACGTGAACTAAGTGACCGACCCTTAGACAGAATCTATTATTTACAAGAAATGGTAAAACGACCACCAAGAGACATTCGTGTAATCGTTATAGGAGACCAGACTATAGCTGCAATGTACAGGTCATCATCAGGTGGCTTTAAAACAAACATTGCGTTAGGAGCAGAACCTACAAGGTGTGAAATAACAAACGAGCTCGAGGACATTTGTATTAAAGCGTCAAATGCAGTGGGCGGAGGAATATTAGGAGTGGATATAATGGAAGATGAAAAGCGTGGGCTAGTAGTCCATGAGGTAAACAATACGGTGGAGTTCAAAGGATTAGCAAAAGTTGCAAAAAAGAATATTCCTAAAGAAATGATAGACTTTGCTGTTAAATGTAGTGTAAAATAAAACTGTCATTTTTTTTTACCATATTAAGAACATGTAATAAGGAAGGTCAGACCGTGCCAATTGTGAAAGACCTTTTTAGGTAGTTAAGCTGGAAGAAAAGAAGTCTATTGCAAGCATTAGTCAAAACCGATGAGCTAAGAGAAGGCATTCTCAATATAATGAATAAAAATGGTTTTGATTTGTTACGCTATTCCAAAATACTTGATTACACCATTGAATTATTTGAGACCCGAGGGCTTGGGATTAATTATTATGGTTATCACAACATCATTCATGAGTTAGAAGTGGTATATGTGACGTTAATTGCTGCACAATGGGAAAGTCTCTCAAATTACATAACAAAAGAAGATATCAAATACCTTTTTGTTGCAGCACTTTTTCATGACTTCGATCCACAAAAACGAGTTGATAAGCCACACGAAGCAGACGCAGTAAACTTTGTGAAGACTGACAAAACGCTGTTTAGTCTGCTGAAAGATTTTGAAGTCGACGTGAACATAATTGCAGCACTGATTCTGAGAACTACTTATCCATGGCAAGGGGAGATAAAACAAAAAGTGGAGAAGGAAATTGAAGGATGTTTGGAATCATCTAAGATAACAAGAGACAATCCAACAAAAAAAGAGCATTACCGAGAGCTTGGATGGTTTCTTTCTGTTTCAGATAGAATAAGTGGATACGCTATTGGAGATTTCTCTCATGCACTTGAGATGGCTAAGAAAAATGCGCATGCACTGGCCTGGCATCCTAGTTTGATAGCAAGACGTTCAGTGACATATTTTGAGGATCTCCTTAATAATGAATCTGAAATGTGTGAGCGAGTCCTGCACTCACTCCCAAAACAAATGAGGAAGTTATTTGTAGACAACGTTTTGGGTTTTATGAAGTTAAGAGAACAAGAAATACAAAACAAAGCTTCGCTGCTTTATGACAATGTAAGACTGGTGACAACAATAGAGCCAACAAGAGTAAGGCAAGATAACGATTTCATCAGAGCTTTGTTTACAATATATGAAGAATTGCCGTACCCTTTGCAATTCAAAAGAGAAAATTTTGCAGAATCAGTTCGTGATCCAAGTACCCTCCTCAACACACTGAGAATGGGAAATGAAAATGGCCCAATCATTGGTTTTGCTAAAGGAGGTCCGTTGGAGAGCTACAAGTTACGACCAGAAATCAAAGACAACAATTATGGCATATATAATACGGTATTTCTAGAACCAATATCGCTTAAGATGGGATATTGGGGTCAGAAGGGCGGGCGAGAAATACGCCTTTTATTTACAATGCAGGCAGAGGTCAAGGGTTACAGATACTTGACAAGCTTTGCTCTAAGAGACGTAATTGAAAACAGAATGAAAAGGGGTGAAAAGATTGAGTTTGCAAAGCAGTTTGATCCTGAAAGATGGGACTACTACAGGATCAAGTTATAGCTTGATTTAATTTTCGCAAGGGCACAAAACTCCTCCCTCTCCAAATTTTGGAGCATAAATTATTGCATGATGGTTTTCGTGAAGAGCTGTTAACCAGTGCTTACGATTGCTTGCTTCTATTTTCGAAAGATCGTATGGACACATCAAAGAGCCTCCAAAACTATCAAATCTAGCATGAGTACTGCGTTCTAGTTCTAATTCGGCTGAGATGCCGTCATAAGTACTAACATTTGGAACTAATCTCGAAACTATTCTAAATGGAGGTCGTAAAGCAGATAATATCATGTCTATGTTTTTTCTACTATCTTTTAGTATTTCGTCACGATTAAGACATGAATTGTGTATTTGAAACACTCGAATTTTCTTGGTAAGAAAGTATTCGAGTGATACTCCGTAGCTTAACATTTGTAGTACTATTGATCCAGAATCTTCATCTGTAGCATAGACACATTCCTCGCTGTTTACTAAACCGTTTTTTATGAAACGAAACGCTATCATCCTTGCATATTCAGGCTCTTCATAAAAAAGTGCAATATGTTTTCTAGCATCGAGCGAATCTACAAATTTCAATGGTATTGGGTTTATTTCAAACGTGCCTACACACCTCCAATTTTTTAAGCTGTTCCCCTATACTTTGAATGCAAAACCAATCCTCTTTTGAGAATGATTTCTTTATCTCCAGATAATTGGTTGACTTGAACCCTCTACTCATAATTAAATTGTGTGTAGGCTATTTATTATTCCAGCTTTGTGAGCCAGGTAAATATTTGTAATTTTAGCTTAACATACACTATATTATACATGAAAACAGCAATTGAAAAATGCTTTATTGAATTTAATTATAATTGCGACCGATTAGTTCAACTTAAGTTTTTCCTTCAATTGAGAATATCTATTGTCAGATATTATTCCCGAAGTGCGCATTGAATCTAAATTTTCAATAGATTTTTGCAAAACATAGTCAATTATTTCTTTCGAGTAATTATCATCCGTGGTCTGCAGCTTTACCGGTAAATCGATGGTAGGTTTGTTCCGTTTATATCGGATCAAAAAAATAGATGCCGCAACAATTGGCGGAATAATGCCTAGTAGCATAGCTTGACTATAATCGGTTGTCCATTTAGCTACCACGGTTTTGTATGAATCAACTAAAATCGAAGCCGTATTTCCAGAGGATTTAATATTAGTGCCTTCCCATCCTGTCAGTAGGGGACGTACCAGTAATTCATCGGGAGCATTCACAGTTAATATAGCCATACTACCTGCATCATACCATCCAATACCTGTAATTGTACCATATTGGGAAACTCCATTAAGATAATATTGTGTTACTGAGGTGAAATTCAGGTTATGTGGGCTGGACATCAGCACTTCCACATTGAATGTACCCGAATCGACCCTAGGAATAAGCTTTGAGTCAGATTGATCAATTGAGATTCCAATTAGCTGCTGCCTAATTTTTCCTTGATCTGTTTGTAATGTGTATGGAGTTGCTATAGTAACATTCGAACCAGAGTCGAACCAATTATCACCTGTTGGAGAAGGTGGAGAAATTGTAAAGCCTGTGCTACTGTTTATGTCAATTGGATATTGAGCGGTAGCCAAAAAAACAATAGAATGCGCGTTTTCGGCAGGAATGTCAAGTGTGAAATTTCCTCTTGCTAATCTAGATACAGGGATGAAATTTCCATTGTCTATAGAATAAGATACTAGACTATACCTACTGGTTTCATCTCTGACCCATGAATAGCTTTGATTAAGTGCATATGATGATTGTGCATTAGGCAGAATCGCATAAGGTGCTGCGGTATTATTAACAAAGCTTACATAGAGCATATTTTTGCTTCCCTTGTCTGGCATGTTGATTAATAAAGTATTGGATAATGTATCAGGTGTAGTCAAAGCTGGTACTGCCATAACTAAGGAATAATTTATGTCGACTGAAGTTAGAGAGATTATTAACATTAGAAATAAGATTCTCAAAATTATTTACCCATGAGTTCCCCAATATCCTTGAATTTAGAGTCTATTTTCCTAATAATTTCATTTAAATTTCCAGTCAATTCGCGTATGAGGTCTTCATATCTGCCTCGTGGTATTCTACCATTGTCATAGTCGGAATTGAGTTTTTTTAATGCTTCTTCATACCCGCTTTTCTTTGACTTGAGAATAAAATATTCATCGGTGACTGGCCAAGTTGACATTGGTATTTCGAAAACTTCACCGATTGGCTCTACATTGTCTCCTCGGAAACTTTCAATCTTTTTGACTTTCTGGAACCTGTAGGCAGTTAGAATATATCGTACGTCGTTGGCAGCATAGTGCAGTTTCTCTACCATTCCACATTTCAAGAGGGTCTTCTCCATTGTCAAACGTATGACATCTTGCTTGGATTTATCGCTCATACCACTTACTGCTTGAGCAATTTCAGCAAGCTTTACTGGACCCATTTTCTCTGACGAAAGCCTTGCAATGGCGTAAATAATTTGGTGAGTGAGGGTTTGCTGAGCAGCGGTTTCAAGGTACTTGAAACACTCTTCCCTCAAATTCTTTACTTTGGTGATCCGACTCATCAAATCTTCTTGGCTTAGCAACTTGCCCTTCTCCTGATTCGCATATGGTTCTCCGTTCGAGTCTATGAATAACTGCCTTAATTATTATATCAATCTGTGTAGGAATAGAGGTCTGCTTAGGTATACAAATTAGAACTATTCAAACTCATAATTCCATGAATGAAACTTCTTCTTTTTCCTCCATTTTGTGAAGCCAGTTTCTTGAAAATTACTTGGTTCGAAGGGTTCGAACCAAGTTCGCCTTGTTTTAGCATATAAGAGAAACAATGTGGTTCCTACTTCGAAATGGTTTCTTATATAATATGTAAATAGTATGGGTTCCGTGAATAAGAATCCGGTTGTAACCTTCGGCATGGTATCAATCTTGCTGGGTGCAACACTAGGTAGCATTTCATGCGCCTTTGGAGATAATAATATGGTTAGTGCATTAAAGACAGTTCTAGACGAATCAAATAACTTGGCAAAGTCACACATCGAAAAAGTGCAAACAATGGGCTTGGCAATTACAGCAAACGCAAATTCCTCATATACAGAAGGCTTGACTGAATATAATGCCGCTGTAATGTCACTAAATGTCGGTGATTTAGATAACGCGAAGATTCACGCCTTTAAAGCCATGAATCTATTCAAGGCAACAACCGAATTATTGATTCAGGAAGAAAATAGCAATCAAACAGGAAATGATGCCAGTCAGGCGGCTTTGATTGCAGAGAATATTGCAAATTCTGCAAGTTACGCAGATGAGCTTAGAAGTTTAGCTGAGCGTAACAACATGACAGTCAGTTTTACAGATTATGATAATACCATGAATGCTTCCAAGACCCTTCTTGTAAGCGGCGATTTAGTAGGCGCTAATCAACAACTCACTGTAGCTAATGGATTGCTTGAAAATATTAATGCACAACTGCAAGCGGAGGCTAATTCTAAGAACTCTGAAAGAGCAAAAGAGTTTGTCAATGGAACAATAATAGCGCTCGACAAAATGATTACTAACGCTAAAGAGATTGGATTATCACAATCAATCGTAGATGAACTACAAAATGCGGTATATGGACTACAAAATGCTAGCAGTTTGGATCAAATAATTAATGAATCTGATCAGTCAAGTCAACTTGAAAATGCTATAAAATTATACAACGACGGACTTCTACAAAATTTCGATAAAGCAGTAGTAACTATACAGAATGATATTAACATTCAGCAATCAAATGCTGAAAAATTAGGAATACACTTACAACAAGTTGACGATGTAAATGCCCTCCTTGTAGACATTAAACAAAAAATTGCAAGTGGACAGACTGCTAACGCTGCCCAAGAACTAGACCAAGTGAATTCATTGATAGCGGATATGAATAATATCACAAGTAATGCTGAAAACCAAAACATGCTCTCGTTGATAATGAATAATATCAACCAACTTCAAGTTCAAGCCAACAGTCTCAATACAACTGCGACACAGAGAAATACCACTGATGCGCGAGGTGAAATCAATACTTCATTTGCACTTATCTCAGAGGCCAAAATCCTAGCAACGCAAGGAAACCTTTCTGATGCCGCAAATATGTTGATTGATGTACAAACTCATCTAAATAAGGCCACCAACTTGGTTCAACTTGGAACTGCCAAACAATTGGAGGGCGTAGTTGGAACTCTCTATACTGACGCGAGTAATCAGAATAATACTGCTGCAATTGCAATAATACAAAATGCGACCGTGACAATAAACCAAGCCAAGGACCTTTCTGCAAATGGCAATTATGACTTGGCACAACAAAAGCTAAGCGCTGCAGGCAGCATGTTGGAGAGTGCTAGTACATTAATTAGTGAAGTTGATCAAATCATGACACAAATCTCAGACCTTTCAAACAAAACGGGTACCTTGGCATCTTTAGCCCAGAATCAAAACAACACACAAGCAATTTCAGAGATAGATCAAGCCATTTCCTTAATCAACCATGCCATAACGATTGCTCCACAAGGGGAGATAACACAAGCACAATCAGATTTGGAACAGGCCAAGAACTATCTGAATAATGTAACGAATATTTTGAATGGAGGCGGAAAATAATGATAAACGAAGACTTGCAGCAATTATCAACTGTAGATTCTGCCGAAGGATCTTCGTACAACTACTACAGATTATCAGTAGACAAGCTAAAGGACCAGCTGTCCAATTTTGGTCTCACTCCAAATCAATCCAAAGTTTACACATTCTTAGGAAAATGGGGATCCAAGACAGCACTTGAGGTTTCCAAAGCCCTTCAGCTACCAAGGACTGAAACCTATCATTTGTTAACAACTTTACAAAATAGGGGGATCATTTCTGCCACCTTCGAACACCCGACTAGATTTTCTGCATTGCCACTAGACAAAGCAATTTGGGTCCTAGTAAACACAGAAAGAGAACGGGTCAATAATCTAGAAAAACAAAAGCAAGAACTTGAGGAGTTATGGAATAATATTCCCGATTTTCAATCTAGTGGTACCGATAAGAAAGAAGAGAAATTTCAAATGCTACAGGGAACAAACCAGATCAACAGCAAGATAAAAGAAATGATTACTAACACAAAAAGTGAATTTATGATTCTTGGTTGTGAGAAAGATTTTCTTAGATTTTACCATGCAGATTTATTGTCTTCTTTGAGCAACTTAAAGATCAAAGTTAAACTGTTAACATCTTCTTCAGAAAAAACTATGTATATTTTTGATGATATAGATAAGAGCTGCGTCAAACGAATGTCAGGCAAAATAAAAGACCATCTTTGCTTCATAATAAAGGATGACAATGAGATGTTATTCTTTATGAAAAATGCTAGCCAAACGTCACAAAATGTGGTAGCGATGTGGAGTGATTCTATCTCAATGATATATTTGATGAAGTTTTCATTTGATTCCATCTGGTCCAAATCCAAAAGCATCGATTCGTAGATCCGACACTTAGGATTGAACTCCATTATCAGAAGCGCTAAGAATCTTCACTAACAATCTTTAAGAATTTTGTACAAATACCACCTCTTTATGCGTGGTTTATACTCCATTTTCATGATTCTGCTATTAATTCCGCTTATATTGCCACTAGTTTATGCCGAGTTTATTGAAAATTCTCTGATAATCACTCTTTCTGCGAGTGGGATGGCCAGCGTTACAGAAAAAATTAACCCAAGAATAACCGTATCAAGTATCAATATTCCCTCTATCTCCAATAAAATATCTAATGTATTAGCAACTGACGAAAAAGAGATCGTTTTGAGTTCTGCTCAAAATGGCAATATGATAAGAATAGATACACTGGGTGCATCGCATGTAACTCTTACATACCACGCTGACATACTAAATAAGACATCAGGCATCTGGAATTTAGCTTATAATAGTGATATTCAGTCTACTATAACTTTACCATCCATATCTGATATCATTTCCGTAAACAATGTTCCAATTGATATTAAGAATGGTACTGTCATAATGCCTCCTGGTCAAGTTTCTCTAAGTTATGTAGTTAGAAATGTTACTGCAAATAATTTTGTTGCTTCGTGGGATAACCTTAACTATCCAGTGAAAATAATTACGGCATCAAATATAGGTAACTTTAGTTTTCAACAAAATTCAAAATCCATAATGTTCTCGGTGGACAACAATGCTCCGGTACTAGTGATAGTACCAAAGTCGCTTCTTGGAGGTCCTTATGATGTGGAGCTCAACGGTAATGTAGTAGAATCCAAACAATACTATCAAAATTCTACACACTCTTGGCTTAGAATTGATCCTCCTCAGAGCGGTTCTGTAAAAATAGTGGGCTCAACTGCAATACCTGAATTTCTTTCAATACCATTGTTGATTTTTGTGATGGGAACTATGACAATAATTTTGATTGGAAGAAATAGAAAAATCTAAGACAACATCTATGTTTTCATGACCATAAGGGCTTGCATTTGTTATGGATGTGTTGCTTTACCTTGATCATAAAGTGCAGATATTTGTGATGGTTGCAGGGTAGAATCATATAATGTCACATCATCTATCAGGCCTGAAAATTGGTTACTAGCTGTCTGTCTCACAGTTTCATAGTATGCGCCGATTACAATATCTGCGTTAGATGAGATGTTATCTACAGTCTTTGTCATTAGCTGACCATCAACAGCTATGTATGGTACTCCAGATACTGGGCTTGTTGATTCAAGCTTTCCGTTGATGTAGATGCTAATCGTTGTTCTATTAAAAGTCGCTGCAAGATGTGTCCAGCTTTCTCCAATTGTGCTATTTGATTGCACCGTATTCCATTTTATTCCATCAAAAACAGAAAATGTCGCTATTTTGGTAGGTGGAATGTTGTTGTTTATTCCAAGAACAAATTCGTTTTCTTTGCTTACCACCGTGAATACTGCTGAACCTTGACTATAGTCTGGTTTTACCCATGCAGAAATTGACAGATTAGTAAGATCTCTTGTTGATGTTACATTTTCAGTCAAATATCCTTGTCCCTCCAATTTTAAGGACGTAGTATTTGCACTCTTATCTACAGATACATACCCTACACTGTTTGTTTTTATTAATGAAGGATTAAGCAGAGAAGAATTTGTTGCAGTGGTAAATATTGGCGTTGGTGATTTTATGGAACTAGCTATGTTGGAGTTGGATAATGTAACATATTGATTGTTAGAATTAGCAGAAGATGGTTGGGAGGTAATACCGGATAAGCTTTGACTTGTATGAAAAACTGGGCTTACCTGAATGATTTGTATTAAATTGCTAAGTTGGGTTTGAAGTATAGGGGTAAAGACTGAATTTGGATGAATTGGGCTATAGTTTTGGTTTAGATTATACAATGGTATTGGGGTGTACGCCTGCTGTGGATGGGTCAAGTGAACAGAATAAAGAAGCTGGCTTAGATGAATAAGATGGGTCAGATAGGAAAGCTCTGTTGATATCGATGGGATTGTGGAATTGGTTTGTTTAGTAGAGTTGGTTATTACCACCGTAGAATTGGTTTGATTAACAGAGTCTGTCATGAGGTAAGAATCTGTTGAGTTTGTGATTATGAAAGAGGTAGAGTTAGTCACAATATAGGTACCTGTTGAGTTAGTGATGATGTAAGAATAGGTGGAATTAAGTGGGACAAATGGAGTTGTGGGGCTAGTCGCGAGAAGAGAAAGTGTGGAATTGGCTTTTATCGTTGAATTGATCTGAGCAGTAGAATTTGCTAGAAGTGGGACAGAATTATGCGTAGAATTTGATTGGATTGGAGACGTAGACAGAGAATTAGAGTTGAGTGTATTAGTCGATGCAGTCTGAGGACTCGTTGCATTTGCTATACTTGCAGCCAAAGAAACAGCTGGAGTGGAAACAGCTGGAGTGGAAACAGCTGGAGTGGAAACAGCTGGAGTGGAAACAGCTGGAGTGGATGAAGTAGTATTAGTGGAAACAGCTGGGGTGGAAACAGCTGGAGTGGATGAAGTAGTATTA